>Ga0228710_1001875_pt1 | contig 32419 bp, 20 predicted proteins | sample MedpolnodulmetaG_FD_177995 | JGI IMG/M metagenome (GOLD analysis project Ga0228710, IMG submission 177995) | Root nodule microbial communities from Medicago polymorpha collected in Santa Monica, California, United States - pink nodules | ecosystem: Host-associated > Plants > Roots > Nodule... | reverse complement strand
AATTCAAATATAAAAAAAAAAAAAAAAAAGCTATAAAAAAATGGAAACGTCTCTACAAGTTACCCAACATTAGACATGAATTCAGTTTTTCATGTTTGACTGAACGTTGACCAAGTCTGTTTCATTTGATCAAACTGCTGCTCAAACCACTTTGAAGTTTGAACTAGCTATCAGTTTGACCGATGGTTTTCAAAAACTGCCGGCTTTTTGCATTCTGTTTATCAAAACTGTCTTAGTTACTTATAATGTTGGTTCAGGAATAGTGAAAAAACCATGTCTGTAGCTGTAACTGATAATTACTTTTTCATGTCTATAAGATCCGAGGCTTGTTGCTGCAATTTGACTGGTCGTTTTAGATGTTGAAAATGGAAGTGATGGTGAAAAAATTTCAGTCAAAATTCCGAAAAGTTAATGAAGAAATGAATCGCTGGGATGAGCTTCAATCTTGCTTAATTTCACAGTTTAGGAATGCTTCCCATATTTTATATAGGTTGCAGGTAATTTGACATTTTTCCGTGTATAATTTTTTGTATCGTATTTGCTACTTTGGCCTTCATATGGACAGTGTTATAGACTTACAGTTCTTAAATTGCTTGAGATCTTGAATTAACTGGTGTGGTTGCACGCAGGTGCTTCAGATATCCAGCAATTATGGTACTCTAAACCGTGTCAGCGGTGTGAGAGATGCTCTTTTGGAAAAACAGATTGGTTCTTTGAATAACATTTTGGTTTCAATGAGAAGGACTTTGTAAGTTTCTATTTAGATCTCCAATCTTTTCAATTTGGGAATGGTTGATGAATTAAACAAATTATTACCTGATCTTTCTTTCCAAAATGTATTTACAAGGGGTTTAAATTTATATTCGTAATTGACATGCATATAAGTTTCCGGCTAAGTTACTACTATCTCACATTTAAGTTTGTGATTGTCGTGTTTCCAACAGTAACAGTTACAATCGAACTCCACCTTAAACTGTTTGTCCTTCTCATTATTTTCTTTACGATGTTGTGTCCACAATGTTTCCTCAACTAATTTTTGGGATTTTTCCTTTAGCATCAAAGAGTCATTAGGCACAACTGAAATGTAAGTTACATATGATTTGCAGAAGTTATGGAGCTTAGATCAATGCAAAAGAAAAGAGTTTTTCATGACGTTGATTACTTGGTGATATGTAACACTGAATCATTTTATTTATTTAGTTAGTTATTTATTTTTAACTATTCACTGAATTGCCTTAACGAAAATATAAAATGAAGTGTTTCTTGGTTCAGATTTTATAATTAAGCTGATCTTATGAGCCTTAATGATCTTTAGCAGGGATGATTTGTTTGTTTTAGTTCTATTGACTTATTTGTTAAAATTTTAATTCAAATTTTCAGGGAAGAATTTCATTGTATTGTTGCATCTCTTGAAAAAATTCATTGTGATGGTAGGCAACTAGTTAAAGGCAGTTCTTCTCGTACAACCATGAAACAACTGCAGCAGCGTGTTGGTATCAAACCTAGACTTATTGATGTCTACTGATTATTGAATTTAGACTATCCAGAAATACATTAATGTGAGAATTTTTGTATTTCAAATGATATGATGCGATGCAATAACTTGAAAGATTGGGAGAAAGTTTACTGAACTTGCTAAAACATGAATGACATTTTCTTTAAATTTCCCATGGTGCTTAGTAATAGGTGGTATGTCATTAAGAACCAATCAATATACAGATTTATAATAGACTTGAGCTAGCACCATGAAGATTTGTTTCATTTTGTTATAGATTTGTAATTCTGCTTTAATTGCTTTTAACATAAATGCCTTTATAGTTTTTAATGAGTTTTCTTCAGATATAGCCATTTTAATTGAAACACTAGTTTCCTCTTCTTCTTTTGAACAGTTAGTTTGTTTGAAACAGGTATTTGTTAAAATCATCGGTTGTATCAGCACTATCAGCATTGGCCTTAATGCCCAGGTATAAAGATGACAATGCTATATTGGCGAACCTTCCAAATGTCCTAATTATATAAATGAATGCTCCCTTTTTATATGTTTCTTTTCCACAATTCCCCCCCTATTTTGGCGACTTATGCTCCAGATGTTAAGTCCTGGACGCGGGGGTGTTTTGTGTGTGTGTGTGTGTTTTTGTGTGTGTGTTAAGACTCTCACATTGGATGAGATATGACTTGAACATACGTTTATAAGTGGGGAAACTCTCAACTTACAAGCGGGCCGGTTTCGTAAGGGTTGAGTTAGCCCAAACGAAATTTTAAGAGACGATAACAAACTGTCTGCAAACAATGACACCGTTTTTGCTTGAAAATTGAACACATGGGTTTAACTCCTTTGTCCCTCTCTGCACATTATTAGCACCTCTAGATTATCCTTGGCAGTCCAATAAAATGAAGGCAAAAAAAGTAGAATTGTGCTTCAAGACTCGAGTCCACTAGAAAAATGGATTACATTATTTTGTTAATGTTCTTTTATCTATGGTTGCTTGAACAAAAAAGCAGGTTACCTCTTCCAATTTCAGTTACTCAAATCACACAGAGACTCCAGTAACATAGCTTTCCATGTATGGTTTTCGCTGTTTCTTTTCTACTAACCTAGTTTTCCATGTAAGGTTTGGCAATTTTATCCTTTCATGTGTATTTGGTAACTTTTTCTGTTTATGGTAAGGGTAGAATTATATCAAGGGGTGAATTACAATAAGTTTAAATAAGGGTATAAAATAATTTTTTTCAATAAATGATGGTAGAAAGTGCAACTAAACCAATATATTAGGGTTGCATTTGATTATACCATTTTATTAAATTTTGGTATCCAACACTGTATGGGTTTTGATTCTGGTCACTTTACATGAACTACATTGCAGTGCTGGTGATCTTGGTGCACTACAACAACTCTTGGATGATGAACCTAATCTCCTTACTGAGGAAGGTATGCAAGAATTTTGGTGTGGTAGAGATAATGTCTTGATTATTAAACTTGAACAGTAACATATATTTCACTGAGGTTGAGCAAATTTTTGGCCGCAGTTCAATTTTTGTTGGATACAATATTTGCTGAAGAACTGTGTTGATGTCCTCTTCTGTGCTTGGGAATGCTTGAGCTTTTGTACATCAATGGAGCCTTTTATAATTGTTCTTTAGGGATTTTGCTTTACTTTAGAAAAGAAAATCTTGGTAATGTTTTTTATTTTTAGGTTTAAATTATAATATTAGGAATTTTTATTTTAGAACCCAATATTTGACTTGGATTTTGTATTTAATTATGAATTGGGATTCAAATTTTGGTTATTGCTGTTGGGTAATTTAAAAAGGCATGTGTTTTGGCAAGATGAAAAACTCGTCCAAACTCTATTTTGTGCAAACATCTTTTTATACATTTTAATTCCCTTAATATCAGTACCACCAATTGTTATATTCACTTATTTCAAAAGTATAGTCATAACCACGTAAATGCATGCAGCCAGTCACATTTATATCATATCACTAAGATCAAACTGTCATCTATATTGAAATTGGACCCTGGTTTTCTAATGTAAAAACAACACGCAATTACACATTGTTTAGTATCTCAAGCTTTAAAACTCCCAAACAAAGCCTTAGTTGTTGATTTGATACTTGGCTATTTGAATGAATTTACGAGTTGTTTTCTTTATCTTTGCTTAGATAGAAAATTCACGACTTTGTAGTATATGAATCACTATAGTCAAAGCTGACTTCAAAACTCAGCGAATACTAATAGAGGTACTTACATATCATCCATTAAATAAGTGATCACGCTCCAAGCAGAAGTTAAACCTTTGACCTTGCAATGAGTCAACTCCTTACCAAATGAGCCTAGCATTCATTAGGCACACATATATAAGATCATTGTTTGTTTATTAAAAAAAAAGATCATTGTTTGTATTATGTGTAGTATTTATTAAAAGTTCATGTCTCATAATAACAGAAAAATATGAATCATAATAGTGCATCATTTATTTTCTCTAAATAGTTTGAATTTAAATAAAGGATAATGTTTTACAAAAATAATATTTATTGAGTGGGGCATCTTATTACTATATTCTATCAAAAATTTGGTCCAAAGGGCCAACATTCATGAGGAAAAGATTGTGATGGCGAGAATCTGAGCTCCAACAGTGGCGGTAATTGAATGTTATGAAACCATATTTTTTTTTTGAAGGATTATGAAACCATATTTTGTTACTACCAAATAAATAAATCAGTGAAGTGTTTTATTTGAGAGGTTAATTAGTGAAGTGTTATCTAACCACATTTTGTAACCAAAAAAAGAATCTAACCACATTTTGTTATCTAAGCATAAATCAGTGAAGTGTTATCTAACCACAATGGTAAATTGAAAACAAATAAACGTGGAAGAAGCCTATATTATAAGATATGGTCTTCAATTTATTCTATGATAAGGCCTCATTTTCTAGAAAGAGAGTGAAGTGTTAGTGTTACTTTGAATACAAGTAATCATATCTACTAGTGAGTGAGTGATAGTATCATAGTTTCTTCTCAGAAATGGCGGCACTAGATCAGAACAACACCCTTGTTTCCAACTCACAAGAGGTTTTTTTCCTTGCATCACTTTGCTGCATTTTACTTTCTCTTTTCTGCATTTTCCTTTCTCTTTCCTCTATCAACCTTGATTTTCTTGGTTTTTATTTGTTTCTTGCTTTTCTTGCATGTGATTCTCTTTCATTTCATCACAACTTGTTATTAGCCTTAGATGTGATTAATGTCCATGGTATTCTTATTGCATTTAGTTTTTTCATATTTTTATTGCAGGATGATTCTTTCTTTGACTACCTCGATACTCTATCTCCTTTAAACACCAAAAAGAATGTTGGAGTTAGAGCTACTGAGACGTTGAACTCACTTGGCATGGATTGTCCTCTTTTCACATCACTCGATGTGACCTTTAATGATGAGTCCATATTCCTCACGAGGTACTTGTAAAATCTTGGTTTATGATTATGAATTACAATAATTGACGTTTCTGTTTCTTTGATATCACTCTATTATTCATTGCTAGGAATAATCTTCTGTACACATCAAAACCTGAAGTTTCATCTGAGGAAGTAAATAACATATATTCACTTGAAGAAGCTCCTACAGATTCAACTCATGCATGGATCGACACAAAGCAGCTACATGATCCTCAAATCTCAAGTGATGATGCTAAGCATCTTCTTGAATTACTTGGCAAGCAAGAACCAGATGGCACGAATGTACAAGATGACTCTGTCACAGATGCAATTGAAGGTGGAACATTTATTCGAGAAGGACCAGATTGTGATTACAACAATTTAATTAGTGCAACACAATCTGTGACCCTGTTACCACAATCTACCAGTAATAGTAGTAATTATAAAATGAAAACTGTTGACCCACTTGCTTTTGGTTCCAAACATGAAATTGAAGACAATCCTTCAGAACCAATAGCCGCAACAGACAGAAATCAAGCACGGAACAATCTTGCCAATGTTGCTTTAATGGATAGCAATCAAATTAAGAGAGGGGATGATGAGGTCAGAAAATCAAATCTATTTGAGTTACAGTCAATTTTGTGTATAGCTTATCATGCATGTTTTTTATTAGATTATTTATCAGTTATCACACATACTAACTTTTGTTTCGTTTTGTCTTTATCTTTATCCTGTATTTTTTATGTCCATTCGGATCGTTTAATCCATTCACAAGTTTGAGTTACTGTTTAGAATGAATAATTTGATTAGGTTTATATATTGATCCTTCTGCATATTTATATGACCATGTCTGTTAGAATTGCAATTTAACATGTGGTCAATATTGTATCATGTGGGTTTATAAACCATTGTTATTTTAGGTGGGGTGAATTGAGGTTTTGGATCCTGCCACTCAAGTTGGCTCACCTGTTTAATAGAAAGAGCCATAATATTTGCTGCATTTTGCATTGCAGGTCATAATAGAGTCATAATATGTTCTCTTGTGGTTTATTAATCTTCAATTTTTTTCTTTCTATTTGTGTCAATGTGTTGAACAACCTAATCATTGTCAAAATACTTTTGTTTTTGTGTATAGCTTGCACGTATTAAACGCTGTATACAAAGGAGCTGTCAAGGCTGTGAGTCTGAGATGACCAGTTTGCAAAGGAACAACTCTGTTTATACTTCAAACATCAGTTATGGTACAACAAAATCTGATGAGAGGAATGCTATTTGTGAAAACCCTAGTGATTCACAGAAGTGTGTTTTGCAAGGAAATGGTTTTTATTGGAATGCACTTCCAGGCTTAAATCATTACGAAGGTATAGAAAATGAAAAGATGTCTTTGAATATTTCTGTAAGGCAAGGGCATCAACTATCGCAAGTCCCTGCACCAATGGAGACACATTTGCGGCTATCTGAGAATGAAGATGTCACCAAGTCATCAGTTCACATTCCTGGTGAAGATTTCTGTCAGAGTACCCCAAAAGGATGAGTGAAGTGCAATTTAAGGACCTAAAGAATAAACAGTTAGATCAAAACATGAAAAGGACGATGGAAGTGCAGAGGAATGGCCTGATCGATCTAGTTTCTTCTGGTTCAGAACATGTAAAGGAAGAGGAAAGAGCCAATTTCTGTCAGAGTATCCGCAAAAGGAAGAGGAAAGTGTAGTTGTTGATTATCGATTCCTCTGCTTGATAATCCCTATTCCATTATTATATGTTAGTTTTTAACTTTCTTCATTAGCCTAACACCAAAGTTCGACTTTGCAGGAACAAGTCAGATCTAACTAGGAAAGGAGGGGCATGCAAACACTGTAAATGTAAAAAATCAAAGTGTTTGAAACTGTAAGTTATAAAACTTGCTCCTTTTTTTGGGTGATAGCACAAAGATAAAGCTAATGTTATAAGTTGTGAATTACCTTCATTTTAGTAAGCTGGTTTTTGTACTGTTTTCTAGATATATTTTGAAAAAATGTCAACTTACCTTTACATCCCCTAGATATAAAATTACTTTCACCAAGACTCTACTTGAGTCTTATAATCTTATCAATTTCTCTTAGTTTTATGCTTACTTTTTTGCTCTCTGTTAATTTTTTTGTCACATTTAAGCTTTGACAATAATTGGGCTTAATGGCTTTCAGATTAACCTTTTGTTTACTTTTTTTGCTTCCTTTTCAGAAATTGTGGCTGCTTTGCTGCTGGAGTCTACTGCACAGGACCTTGCTCATGTCAAGACTGCTTGAATAAACATATTAATGAAGATACAGTTCTGCAAGCTCGCAGGACGATTGAGTATCGTAATCCACCTTCGTTTGTTCCTAAAGTTCGAAAGAATTCTGGTTCCTCACCTCAAATTGTGGTCAGAAACTAAATTCAAACTTTATTTTATTTTTTTAACTTTGGATTTGATCCTATATTAATGATATTGATATTCTTCTTGTAGGATGTGTCACAAATAATGGCTTGATGCCTTTCTCATTATTATTCTTTGTATATATAGAGGTTACAAGGCTATACATATAATTACACTAAATAATTACATATAATGGAAACAAATCAATTTCTGATTTATGTCCTTATATCTAGGAACAAATTAATAAATATAATAAGGAGAATAAATCAACTCCTTATTCACAGGATGACCCCGACAAAGCTCCAGCTTCAAAGCGACGACGCAAAATACGATGCAAGTGCAGGAAATCAAGCTGCATGAATAAACGTGGTGAATGTTTTAAGGTTTTCTCTATTGTTTACATATTATGTATGTTTTTAATTTCATTTATAATAGTATGAATTACAATGGGTGGTTTTCTTTTGAAGGGTGGTGTTGGTTGCCCCCCAAGTTGTAAATGTCAAGGTTGCAAAAGTATATATGATAGAAAGGATAGTGAGGCTGAAACAAAATCTGAACTTGAAGAAACAGAAGCATCACAGATTTCCAGGTTTGATATGCTAATTTTTGTGTTTGATGAGAAGATAAATTTGATGTTCATTATTGCTATATATTCATTTCTACGTGACAGACCGTAACTTCCATTACCTTCATCTTCAGACTTCAATGATGGGAAAGCCGCAGAGATCATGGAACCAAGAGATCATGGAATCAAATGCTATTGGCTTACAATAGGAGCTATGCTCAGGTTTCTTTCTGTAGTATGATTGATGCCTTCTTTTATTTAACCTTATTTTGTTATAATCGTCGAGTTGAACCTACAATGCACAACTTCAATTATTGATACATCTTTATACTTCTCTGGTAATTAGTTACATGTACCCATGTACCCATGTAGGGTTTAGGAGGTTGTTGATCAATGGAGGAACCAATAACTTCAATGGTAATGTCTATTAGTTTGTGCCTTCTCCTCCATCTCCCCACAGGAAACTGATCCATAGGTGAGACACGTCGAGTGATATTCTTTCACAAAACACACATATATTAGAAAACTATATTTTGATAATGATAAAGAAAACTATATTTTGTAGAGACAGCAAAACCTGGGACTTATAAAGATTAGGATATCTCTACTGCCTCTTAAATGGAACCAAGAGCACGACCACAACATCACATTTTTAATAATCTTAACAAATGCCATTATATTAAATGGAACCAAGAGTTCAAGGCATTTGTGATTAAAGTGGATAAGGTAGAGAGCTCCTTAAAGAAGTAATACTAGGGATACTGGAGAAAGCATTGCAGTGCAAATACTTCTCACAACAATGTTTGAGTAAAGGAAAGGAAGGGAAGAATACATAAACAAAACTAGGGTGCGTTTGTTTTAGCTTTAAAAAAAATAGATTTTGTATTAGAAAAATCTAGAGATTTTAAAAAAAATCTGAAGCTATTTGTGTTTGTTTACTATCCGAGAAAATCACTTTTTTGAAAATAATGATTTTTAACTAGTTCATTTGTTACCTCTTTGTTTTTAAAAAAATGGATTTTGAAAAAAGCTAATCCTAATAGCTTTTCATTTTGGAATGAAAATAGATTTTTTTGGTAAAATGATTTTTATAAAAATACTAAACAAACACAGAGAAATGACAAAAAACAGTCTATAATTTGATATCCAGAAGAGTTTGTTATGCTATCAGTTATTTTCTCTATATATATGATTGTTATTAGGTATTTTATTCGTTATAAAAATAATCACATCAAGTCTTTTATTCTAGTTCTAGAAAAGGCCTCAGTTTTGAAGAGAAAGTGAAGTGTTAGGGTAACTTTGAATACAAGTAATAATAATATCAAAGCTTTTTCCGTGGAGATGGATGCACCAGACAAGAACATCCCTGTTTCCAAGTTAGAAGTGGTTTGTTTCACTTTCTCCCCTAACCATTCCCATTTTCTTTTTCGTTTTTTTGTCCATTTTTTCTTTGCATCACTTTGTTGCAATTTTATCCTTTCTGCAGCATTTTCCTTTCACTTTGCTGCATTTTATGGTTTTCATATGACTTCTTTTCTTGTTTTTCTTGAATGTGGGGTTTTCAAGTTAAGTGAAGTGGTTAAAACTTGAACAATTCAATTTACCATCAATGCTACTCTTTTCATATATTTTATACAATGTTTCTTTCAAGATTCTTTGTCTTCTCTATCAAATTGGGAAGTTTCTTGAAGTTTTCTCTTTGCCCCATTTTCTTAGTTTCTGTGTTTCTTGCTTCAAGTTGATTTTGTTTTAATCCAGATTTAGATGGGTTTTGATGTTTTCTTTTTCTCAAAATTATTAAAATGTCACTCACTTCTTTATTTCCATTTTACAGCTTTTAGATTCTTTAGCTTTAGCTTCGTAAACAATTTAAGGATTTAACTTCTGCAATAATAGGTTTATAACCTGATATAATTAGTCTCCATGGTATTCATATTGCAACGTTGTGTATATGCATGAAATTTTCCCTCACTCTATTTAATTTTTTTTCATATTTTTATGCTTGAAAATATGCAGGATGATTACTTGTTTCACATCTACCTCTTTAGTCTACTCTCAGTTGAGGAGGCTGTCTCTATTGAAGAATTGCTTGGCCATACACAAGATGACTCTATGGAGGATTCGTCTCAGGATGATCCTCTAATCTCAATTAATGAAGGGCCAAAACCAATTGAGGGTGGAACAAATATTTGGGAAGACGATCCTTCTTTCTCTAGAATTTCTCTGCTATGAACAGGATGGCTCTATGTAAACCCTCCACTGCTTTAGTTGCATATTTCACAACTCGGCATGAGCATATCCGTGAGGTTTGACTAAGCAAGGCTCAATCTTATGAGTGCACTGATTTGTTTTACCTCTTAATAGAAAATTTGAACAATATCACATATAATGAATATTTGGAATTTCTTAGCATTGAAAGACTTGTGTTATTCTTTAACAATGACTTGAAACAAGATACAAGCCCACCTTCTTCAACTACATCAAGATCCAAACCTCCACTTTCTGACCATTATCCTCTTTTACTGCCTCAATAAATTCAGACGATGACATTCAATATGGTGCAACAAGTTTCACTTTTTCACGAAAGTCTGTATAAGATTTGAGGCTTGTGCGCGCATATGACTTGTCATTTAAGGCCTTGAAAATGGAAGTGATGGTGGAAAAGAATTTTGTCAAAATTCAGAAAAGTTAGGGAAAAAATCAATCAATGGGATGAGCTCCAATCTTGCTTATTAATTTCATAGTTTAGGAATGCTTCCTGTGTTTTGGATAGGTTGCAAGCAATTAGACTTTTTCCTGTGTATAAATTTTGTATTGTATTTGCTACTTTCACCTTGATATGGACAGTGTTATAGTTCTTTAATAACTGGTGTGGTAATAGTAATAAATAGCAGGTGCTTCAGAAATCCAACAACTATCCTATGGTATTCTAAATTGTGTCAGTGATGTGATTGGTGTTGGTATCCAACATCTTACTCTGTACAATAGCAATAGTAAAAATGTATGAATGCACATCATTGCTTGGACTAATCTAAATATTGCATTATTTGAAAAATCAAGATAGTTTTCTATTATATAGAATTATGTAGGATGCCAATTTTGGGGGAAGGCATGGGATGATGGATCGGCGGTGACCAGGGTTTTTAGGTGAATGATATAGACACAAAAATTGATAGTGTATCCTACCATTAAATGGATCTCATCACTATTAATTATTTTATAATTTTTTTTAAATTTGTTTGTGTCTTTCTCTTTTTAAATGGAAGAAATGAAAAAACTTATAAATGGAGTGATCTTAATCGGGGAGAAAGAATTGTTTTGATACCAACGTTTATCGATACCATGTTAGAATATTTGTTTTGTTCATGATGTCAAAATACGCAATTATGTGGCTAGTCACACTGCCTATAAAAATATAACTGATTTTCTAAAATTGTATTAGGTACCGTTTGGTCAGGCTTTTTTACAGTCTAAAAGCTACTTTAAAACAAAGTTAAAATAAAGGTCTTTAAGAAAAAAGCTAAAGCTGTTTGGTTTCTTAATTTTTTTTTTTAGTTTTAAAACTAATTTTAAGTTAAAAGTTGTTTGGCAAAATATTGTACAAAACTTACTTCTCGACAATTTATTTCACAAACACCTCTCTTAAACTCACGTTGGAAACCTTTATTTTTATTTTTTAATATTATATTTCAATATTTTTTTTTTCCATTTAATTTAATTTTTTTGAACCGGTACATTTAATGTTTTTGGAAGGAGGGTCCATTTAATTTTATTATCTTTTTTGAAGGAATTTTATTATCTTTTTATCACTTATATATTTAATTTCAATATTGTTTAATTATCACAACCTCGCAAATATTTTTATTCATGCTGTCATTAAATGACACCAAATATTTTTAGTCTCTTTCTTCAACCTCGCAAATATATACACACATTAGCGTTTAGAGTAATACTTTATGTCTGCCTGTCTGTTTTGTTATGCTAATGCGTATAATTTTTTTTTAGTGTTGCATAGTTCGTATAATTATTTTTATAAAATTTTGATTTTAATTAAAAGCACAACTTGATGTCTAAAAAAATTATACTTATATATATTTTGCACCTTTATATTGTAACAAACTATGCATATCTTTTTCTTATTAAAAAAAAAACTAAACATATCTTTTTCAATGACGCTAACAATGTAACAAATATAATATTATATAATATAAATTCTTATCTTTTTGAATGACACAAAAAATATGGTATTCTTATAACAAAAATTTGTTATAGAGTATAATTGGATTAGAAAAAACAAACTATTCTCCCTAAAAAAAACCAACTATTCTTTATACACACACACAAAAAAATTATACGCATTATGCAACACTAAAAAAAAAATTATACGCAATAGCGTAATAAAAAAACAGACAGACGAACATAAAGTATTATTGTAAACGCTAATGCGTGTGTATATATTTGCGAGGTTGAAGAAAGGAAATAAAAATATTTGGTGTCATTCAATGACAGCGTGATTAAAAATATTTGCGAGGTTGTGATAATTAAACGATATTGAAATTAAATATATAAGTGATAAAAAAATAATAAAATTAAATGGACCCTCCTTCAAAAAAAAAATTAAATGGACTTGTTCAAAAAAAAATGGAAAAAAAAAACATATTGAAATATAATATTAAAAAAAAAAAAGTTTCCCAACGTGAGTTGAAGAGAGGTCCTTGTGGAATAAATTGTCGAGAAGTAGTTTTTGAAGTAGCATTCAACAACTTTTGGTAAAAGCTCATTCCAATCAATTTTATGCATTCTAAAAAAGTACTTCTTTTAGAAGGTACTTTATTGATATTGTGTTTGACCTATAACTTCTCCTAAAAAATGTAGAGAAGTTGAAAAAAAGCCGGGACAAACAGTGCCTAATATTTTGACTTCTAAATATTCTAACAAAATAAATACAAATTTGTTCATTCATCCGATTTGATGTCAAAATACACAATTATGTGGCCAGTATATTGGTTTTCTTCAACAACAAAAAAATGTGGCCAGTATATTGGTTACAAATATATAACTGATTTTCTAAAATTGTGCTAACACTTGATTCCTAAATATTTTTCACCAGAATTATCTTTTGTTTGTTTGTTACGGTCTGCTATATTCTTGGCAAACGTGTTTTACTATTTATCTTTTTTAGGATATTGTCTCATTAATTTATTTATTTTCTATAAAAAGAGTGAGAGAATGAAGGGTTTAGTCTAACTTCAAATACAAGTAATAGCTATCAAAGTTTCTTCTTGGGCTCTCTAGAGATGGCGGCACCAAAAAAGAACACTCCTATTTCCAACTCAGAAGAGGTTTCTTCTTTGCATATTACTTTCTCTTGGCTGTATTTTTTTTAGGCTTAATTGCATGTTTGATCCCTTATGTTTATTTTAGTTTTTAAGTTGGTCCCTTATGTTTTAAAAGTTTTGAGTTGGTCCCTTACGTTTTAAAAGTTTCAAGTTGGTCCAAAACATTACCCACGTTCGAATAAGTTAGTCCCTTTCGTAACTTAACATTTAAAGATTTGAGTTGACAATATGAGTGATAGAACCTTAACTTATTTAGAAAATCAGTTTAAAACATTTTTTTAATTTTTTTGGTTTTATTAAACTCAATATCATGTCGCGAAAGGGACTAACTTATTCCAATGTGAGCAACGTTTTGGACCAACTTGAAACTTTTAAAACTTAAGGGACCAACTTAAAACTTTTAAAACATAAGGGACCAACTTAAAAACTAAAATAAATATAAGGGATCAAACATGCAATTAAGCCTTTTTTTATTATCTTTTTTCCAATCCCATACGGTCTTATTAACCTTGATTTGCATGTGCTTCTCTTTCATCAATGTGCTTCTCTTTCATCAGAACTTGTTATTAACCTTTTCTATATTTTATTAACCATATTTGCAAAACATGAATAACTGATAGCAATTTTAAATGTTTTAAAACAATGAATAGTTTAATCAATAATGAAATACTGGTTTAACAAATAATTGAATTCAAGTGGATAATGAGTCTTTTTAAGAAAATTGTTTGAAAGAATTCGAGTTTGATTATATAATTTGAACACCTCGTATAATCCGAATTGTTTTTAAGATCATAGTCCCTTTTTCAGGTATAATGTCCTTCAAAATTAAGAATGATGTATAGTCCCTTTCGATATTTTCTTCAGAAGTTAAATGTTAGAATGGTGGTAAAATCATATTTGAGTGGTCATAGTACCGTAGTTGGAGAAGTTAAAAACTGGAATGGTGGTCACAACCATATTAGAGTGGTTTCAATATTAAAAGAGTGATTAGTACCATATTGGAAGTGTAATTCTCGAACGGTTTTTTACAGTGCATTAACCCCACACAGTTGTAGCCGAACTTGTTTTATCCTGGATGCGACATGGTTTATAGTCTGTCTTGCACAATTTTGGACAGTACCACAAAATGTCTTAAAGAAAGCGATCTGGTTATGACTCAACCTAGTAACAAGATATTATCTTTTAAAATAGAATTTGAAAATTCAAATACAACAGTTTGAAAATCCAAAAATAACAGTATATGATTAAACAATTCATTACTAATTAAATTAGAAGCAAAACAATTAATTAATAATATTAATAAGTAAATAGCTAGTTTGTATCGATTGTTTGGAGGTAGTTTGATTTGAGAGAATATTAAATTAGATTAGATGAAGTAGGGAACCCTTTTGAATGTATGAATTTCAAACTATACTTAGTAGCAGGAAAGTAAAGAAAAGGTAGCAGCATGAAACTATATGTAGCAAACTCTATATATTTGGGAAGTGCAAACTATATGTAATAGCATAACACACCATATTGAAAGGGAGGTTGGTTTCTAAATGATAGCGTGACAATTTATATTGTAAGGAGAATTAATGTAAATATTAGTTTTAAGTTACTTTTTTTTTGGTACAAAGTTTTAAGTTACCTTAATCACATCGTGAATTATTTTAATATTTTAAGGTGTGTAGTTTAATTTTTCGATGAACAACTTTGTACTCAATGTTTATTACAACATAAATTTTGTAGGTAACTCGATTTTTTTTTTTTTTTTTTTGCTGTGCTATTGATCTCCATAGTATTCTTGTTACATTTATTTTTTTTCTCATATTTTTATGCAGGATGATTCTTTCTTTGACTATCTCAATAGTCTATCTCCTTTAAAGAGCAAAAAGTATGATGGAGTTGGAGCTACTACGACGTTGAACTCGCTTGGCATGGATTATTCTCTTTTGAATTCACCTGACCCGATCTATTTAAAGGACTACTCGAGGTACTTGTAGAATCTTTTTCCCAGTTTATGTTGTTTATGATTTTGAATTACCATAATTGATTGATGTTTCTGATAACTCTATTATTCATTGCTAGGAATAACCTTTTGGACAAATCAATGCATAAAGTTTCATCTTGGAATGTAAATAAAATATATTCACATGAAGAAGCTCTTACAAATTCTTCTCATGCACGTCGTCACTCAAGTGAGCGACATCATCCTCTTGGATTACTTGGCAGGAAAGATTCAGTTGAGGGTGGAACAATTATTCGGGAAGTAGGCCAAAAAAATACTAATAAATGTTGCTTTAATGGATAGGAATCCAATTGAGAGAAGGAGTGATGATGAGGTCAGTTATAGTGAGTTTTGTGTATAACTTTAATGCATGTTTATACATTTTTATCAGCTAGCATACATATTATCTTTTGTACTAGTTGTGTCTTTATCTTCTTCCAGTGTTTTTTTATGTCCATTAGGATTGTTTAATCCATACACAATTAAATATTGTTGTTGGTACGTAATTGGTTTGGTCAATATTGTCATATAGTCAATCTTTACTTTGAAAGTACAGTCTATGGATATTAAAATTCAATATTCTTTTATTTTTGATTTGTTTTGTTATTCACCCCTAATAGAAAGAGTCATTAGTATAAAATTTGCTGCATTTTGTGTTAATAGAGTGCAATGTCATGATAGGGTACAATGTCATATGGTTTATAAATCTTTTCCTTTTTTCTTTCTACTTGTGTCGATGTGTTGAACAAATCAATCATTGTAAACATTCTTTTGTTTTTGTGTATAGCTTGCACGCTGTACACAAAGGAGCTGTCAAGGCTATGAGTCTGAGACGACCAATTTGCAAAGGAACAACTCTGTTTATACTTCAAACATTAATTCCTGTTCAGCAAAATCTAATGAGAGGAACGCTAGTAATGAAAAGACATTACTTCCTAACAAAAACACAAGTGATTCACAGATATGTGTTTTACAAGGAAATGGTATTTACTTGAATGCACTTCCAGCCTTAAAACATGGAAAGGAAGAGGAAAGTGTCGATTTCTGTCAGGCTAACACCAAAAGGAAGAAGGAAATGTAGTTGTTGATGATAGATTCCTAATTTGCTGCATTAGAATGAGGACAATTTTGAAAACCCTATTTTGTTATAATCATTGCGTTGATTCCACAATGCACAACTTCAAATATTACATGCTGAGAATGCTAATGAGTTTTCTATAGATATTGGTTAAGAAACCAAAAGAAATGACTTTGTTTAAAAAGATGGTGTAATTATTACATCAACAACAAAAGTAACACTTGAGAAGGTTGCACAAATATAGACATGATTTGAAATCGTCCATAAATCTTTTCGTTAACAGAATGACTTTGTCAAAGTATCCTGAATCCCCGTTCTAAATGGGAAATTATTACATTTATGTAAGTTGTATATTCACACCAAACATATTATCAATGGTAGTTTATCGAATAAAGTTTATATGTTTACTCTTGTGCATTAGAGAAAAGAAGAAATTGTTTAGGATTATTTTCGACAGAATTTCAACTTACGAGAACGTGTTTTCCGTAGCACTTTTTTGCCCATAGAGTGACCCTATTTATAGAGAAACTTGTCATATGGTGAAGAGAAACAACTCATTAAATGAATTTAATGATGAATAGACACAATAAAAGAACTATTCTTGGCATCAAGACGGTACTAACGTGCCCGTCTTTTCGCATTTATTGACAAAATATTATAAAGTGGTAAAAAATAATCAAGTAAATGGTGGGTGAAATTGGAAGAAAAAAATATTACACTAAACCTAGACATGGCAACGGGTAGGGTGGCCATGTCTAGGCGGGTTCTGTTGTCATGCCTTGTAACTGCAACATAACATTCTTTAATGAGTAATGCTAGCAAGACTCATTTTAAGATACTCTTTCTAACACTCACTTTCTTTTTGTGGAAATAAATATTTGTCGCACCATTTTTTGTGAGACTTATTCTCAAATGGGTGGGATTTATATGTATTTCACTCAATAAAAGAGTAAGTGTTAGAAAGAATATTGCTAGCATTACTCTTTTTTACATAAGGTAAAATAAGAATTTTTTTATTGTGTCCACTAATTTTTTATAGTGTCCACTATTATTCTTATTGTTGTGGATTTCACCTCTTATTATTGTGATTGTTCATATTATTTTCATAGGTTAATTGTTCAAATGACCCTTTTAATATACACGAAGGCCGTAAATAGCTCTTGTAAAATAATAATATTGATTTTACCATTGTAATTTGAGATTGTTCCAATTTTGGTCCTCCAACAACCCAACCACAAATAAAGCACTCACGTGGTAAGGAATCTTGCCACATGTTTTGTTTTACGAAGAGTTTTTTTTTCCAAATTTTTTCTAACATTAACCGAAGGGCCGAAATAAAAAACAAAATTAACCTTTGTTTTTATAAAAATACAAAGTCCAAAAAAATTACTCGTAGCTCTATTTTTTTCATAATTTTTCGAAGACAATGCATGTTTAAGTCGTCAAAATAAAGTCAACTATATAAAATAATAATTTCTGAAAAAGTGACATATTAATTATGAATTTTTAAACCATCAAAAACCAAAACAATGGAAAATTTTACATAGAAATCAAATTTTGAGAAGTTTATTTGCAGAGCCCTCTATAAAAAAAAATACAAAGAAAAATTTTGCAAAAGTTTCATAGGGTTCCGAAGAGGCCTCAATTATTTTCATTTTTCAACTAAAATGGGAAAAATCTCAATTTTATTTAGAATAAGCATATACTCATGGGTCAAATTTCGTTCCCCAATTTTGAAGTCGTGCTTAAAACATCATAAGAACATCCACCACTAAATTTTGAAGTTTACTAATTATGGATTTTTGATTTCCATAATTATGAATTAATTAATATTTATAATTAATGTGTCTCTCCTTTGAAAACTATAAAATTTCATGGTGGGGGTTCATATAATGTTCTAAACATGCCTTAAAACTTAGGGAGTGGAATTTAACACTTAATTATATGTTTATTCGAAACAAAATTGTGAGATTGCACGTTTTGGTTGAAAAATCGAAATAAATGAAGATTTATCCTAAAAGGTTGCATTCCCTTTATATATCGTTATGGAATTAAATAATATAATAATAATGATAAAAATAGTTTAAATTCCTTAAAAAAAAGATAAAAATAGTTTAAACGAACGACAAAAATAAAATATAAATACATCATAAAAGGGTTTACTCCCTTAGCATATTGTTATTATAGATATTGATGTTTAGACGGGCACTCTGTGCCCATTTGGTCCGCCATCTTACTATCCCGTCATCTTATTGCACTAATGTGCATAAATTATGAACAATAGTTTTTATGAAATTTAGAATAAAATTATTTTGATAAATCATTTTGATTAAAATTATAGGTATAAATAATAGATATTTTGAACTTTCATATTGTTACAAACTATACTTGTCTTTGTCCTCGTGAGCTTAGGGACAATGCATAAAATATGCAAGGTCTGGGGTTCGAACCCCGTCCACCACAAAAAAAAAACTATACTTGTCTTTTTCAATAATACCAACAATATAACAAATATAATATCTTTTAAAAAATATAATAAATATAATATAAATTCTTATCTTTTTGAATGACACCAACAAAATAACATTTTTATAGTAAAATTTACTTAAGAGTCAGTTTGGTTCGAGAGTTTTGGAGGGGAGGGGAGGGAATATTTTTAATTTGAAGTATTTGATTCAATTTTTAGAAGAGAATGGGAGGGAAGAGGAGGGGAGCAAATTTCATTGCACTGCCAAAATTATCCTTTGATTAATTTAAAATCTCAATATTATCCTTATAACAACATTTATTATTATTAGGTTATATATATTTCATGAAACAACTTTTATTGTTGTTGTTGTTGTTATTATTATCATCTTTGTAACAATTTTTATTCCATGTTATTAACAACTTTTCTTTGTAACAACTTTTATTACTACTTGTAACAACCCTATTACTAATTCATTATTCTATCGTCTATATTGTACGTTGTCATTGATTACATCGTTATTGTTTCGTTACTTTATTATCCTTATTTAATTAAGTTTAAGGGTAAAAGAAAAAGATAACCTAAAACGATATGTTTTCTTTATATATATATTTTTTGGTGGTGGTCGGGGTTCGAATCCCGAACCTTGCATATATCATGCATTGTCCAAACTAACTGAGTTAAGGTCACGAGAACATGTTTTCTATATATATATATATATATATATAGATTATTATTATCATCTTATTACTATTTTTTCTTCACGAATTCAATTAAGAGTTTCCATTAAACAATAAAATAATAATAATAATAATAATAATAATAATAATAATAATAAAGAATGAATAGTTGTTATTTTATCTATATTCTAGGGAGAGAGAGAAGTCCTATTTACGAGCAATTGAGCTATATTCACGTATGAACAACAAACAAATCAGCTTTGAAATAAATAAACTGAAAATAAATAAACGTGGAGGCATATTTATTCTTGGACATGTCTTCTAATTAATCTAGTCAAACTCTAGTTTGTCTGTTGAGATAATCATGCGATGCGTAACAAACAAATCAGTTTTCAGTTTTGAAGATAACTAAACGTGGAACTGGAATCCTAGTTATTGTAGGATATGTTTTCTAGAAAAATAGTGAAGTGTTAGGGTTACTTTAAATCCAACTAATACTATCCACTTGTCTGATAATAAAACCTATCAAAAAAAATTCCTTGAACTCCTTCAAGATGGCGGAACAACCACACGATCAGAAGAACTCCTTTGTTTCCATGTCGTCACAAGAAGAGGTTTTTTCTTTTTCTTTGCAGTTTACTTTCTATTTCATGTATTTTTTATTCTTTTGTAACCTATACTTATTATCAATCTTGATTTGCAAGTGCTCCGATTTCATCACAACTTGTATATTTTATCAACTGTATTTTTTATTTGAGATGAAAACATAATTGATACTAATTTTTATATGTTTTAAAACGATGAAGGGTTTAATCAAAAACGAAATTCAGTTTTATACTGAATATGCAGATTTATTTGTTCATGTATTAATTAAGCAAGATTTCCTTCTATATTGTGTGCAAATAATTGATACTAACAATTGAGGATTGGTTATACCTTTGCTTCACTCCGTTTATGGTTTCCGGGCAAGAATTCTCCAAAGAACCGTGAATAAACAAATTAATAGTTGATATTATATACATGGATGGTTCCAATATTAATCCTTCTTTTTTTCCCTTTATTAACTACTCTAAAGTAATAAAATTAAGAGTTAATAATATAACCACTTTATGATTTGTTGCAGTGCATATAAATATCAACTTTTTTTTTGTTTATCAACGATTTTTAATCTCTAAAAAAACTTCCCTCCACACTTTTAATCTCTGATTTTAAATGAAATCATGTGTACTCTTCGGATTTTTTTAAAGAATCTTTGCAAGCATATTTAGAATATTATAACATTATCTCCCAATAAAATTAGGTACCATTTGGATTGAGTTTATTTTGAGTTTATGCAAAACAGCTTATGCAAATAAATCAGTTTTTATTTATTATTCATGAGTTTGTTAAGGTAGTTTATAATAAAACAACTTATAAAAATAAATTTTTCGTTAGTGAAACTTATGAATTAATATAATAATTTATTTATTTACATAAGCTATTTTTCATAAGGTCAATCCAAATGGGGCCTTAGAACTTTTAAAGAAAATATGAATTTTCAAGCGTCAAGAACATAAAAATTCATCCCTTGTTAAAAAGTTTTACACTTTTTTAACTGGGAATTATGTATGTATTAAACACGATTACAAAAAAGGTTTAAAATTTCGAATTATACACATGAGTTAACAAAACATCAACCAAAGATGGTGATGAAAAACTTTTATGGGACTAAAAGTCGAAGAAATTTTAGGAGGGCTAAAATAAAAAATTATAATAATTATAAGATATACACATGAGTTGACATAAAATTAGGGACCGAAGGTGGTGATGAAAAACTTTTATGGGACTAAAAGTCGAAGAAATTTTAGGGGAACTAAAATAAAAAGTTATAATATTTATAGGATATACACATGTGTTGACATAAAAGTAATGACCAAAGGTGGTGATGAAAAACTTTTATAGGACTAAAAGTCGAAGAAATTATAGAGGGTCTAAAATAAAAAAATAGAATATTTATAAGAATAAAAAATATATTTAACCTTAATTATAAAAATTAACTTGTATTAAAATTTTAAACATTAAAGCCACGTTAACCCTAATATATTTTGTGGAGTCTTTTAAAGCCACTTAACAATACTAATAGTTTTTTTTTTTTATAACAACAACACTAATAGCTGTTCCCTTAATGCTACTATTTTTATATATACCATGTTTCTTTCAAAATTCTCTGTATTTACAGTAAAACTAGAAATTTTCTTCAAGCCTTAATCACTCTTTAAGTTTACTTCTTTATTTCAAACTTGTTAACATCATTTTAAAGCTTTTACATTATTCAGGTTTGGGGTCAATTTTAATTTTTGCAATTATATGTCTATAACCTGCATATTTATAAATTTTAATGTGGAAAGCAGGCCTTACCCTTAGATATGATTAATCTCCAAGACATTCTTATTAATTTGCATCAGTATATGATCTTTCCCGTTGTATGTGTGCATGTAATTTTCCCTTGCTCCATTTAGTTTTTTTCTTATCTTAATGCATGGCAATATGCAGGATGATTATTTGTTTCACCTCCTCATCACCAGACTACTCTTCGTTGAGGAGCGTGTCGATATCCATGAATTGCTTGGCCATGAACAAGACCGCTCTAGGAAGGACTCAGTTGCAGGTGAAAGGAAACCTGAAGTTTCGTCTCAGGATATAGATAAAATTAATTCAAATGAAGAAGCTCCAACAGATTCAACTCATGCATGGATTGACACAAGTGAGCTACCTGATCCTCAAACCTCAATTGATGATATTAACTATGCTCTTGGATTACTTGATGGATCAGAACCAATTGAGAGTGCAACAAATATTCGGGAAGATAATCAAACACGGGACAATCTTGCCCATGTTGCTTTAATGGATAACAATCCATTTCAGAGAGCGGATGATGAGGTCAGAAAATCAAATCTATTTGAGTTACAGTCAATTTTGTGCATAACTTATCATGCATGTTTGTAAATTATTTATCAGTTATCATACATACTATCTTTTGTCTAGTTGTGCCTTCATCTTCTTCATGTGTTTTTTATGTCCATTAGGATTGTTTAATCAATTCACAAGTTTGAATAAGCTGGTGAAGTTATATTATATATTGATCCTTCTGCATATTTCTATGACCATATGTGTTAGAATTGCAATTCAATAATGTCGTTGGTACGTATTTGCTTCGTCAATATTGTCATATAGTCAATCTTTACTTTGAAAGTACAGTCAATCTTTTCTTTCTAATTGTGTCGATGTGTTGAACAAATCAATCATTGTAAACATACTTTTGTTTTTGTATATAGCTTGCACGTATTAGGCGCTGTGTAGAGAGGAGCTGTCAAGACTATGCGTCTGAGACGACCAGTTTGCAAAGTAACAACTATGCTTCTACTTCAAACATCAGTTCTTGTACAACAAAATCTGACAAGAGGAATGCTTTCAATGAAAAGCCCGTGCTTCCTAGAAAACACACTAGTGATCCACAAAGGTGTGTTTTGCAAGGAAATGTTTCGATTCCACTGCTTGATAATCTTTATTCCATTATTATATGTTAGTTTTTAACTTTCTTCATTAACCTTACACCAAACATTGATTTTGCAGGCACAAGTCAAATCTAACTAGGAAAGAAAGGTCATGCAGAAGCTGTCGCTGTAAGAAATCGAAGTGTAAGAAACTGTAAGTTCTAAAACTTGCACCTTTTTGGGGGTGATGCACAAAGATAAAGCTACTATTATAAGTTGTGAATTACCTTAATTTATATTGTTTTTTTAGTAAGCTGGTTTTTAAACTGACTTCAAGGTTTATTTTGAAGAAAAAAAAATTCAGCATACCTTAAATATAAAATTACTTTCATCGAGTAGGTTCTATATGGGACACTAGTTGTAATCTTATCAATTTCCTTTAATTGTATGCACTTAAACTTTTTTTCTTTTATTTTTCAGTTATTGTGAGTGCTTTGCTGCTAAAGTCTACTGCACAGGATGCTCATGTAAAGACTGCGAAAATAGACCTAAAGATACAGCTCTGCAAGCTCGCGCGGAGATTGAGTCTTGCAAACCACCTGCATTTGTTCCTAAAGCTGTACAAAATTCTGATTCGTCTCCTCAAATTGAGCTCAGAAAATAAATTCAAAATTATTGTATATACCAAATTTCATCAGATACTTTTGTGATGATAGTTAACAATATTCATCAGATATGTAAAATTTAGTCTTTTTCATCAGTTTTGCGTTTGCGTCTGTCAAATTTGTCTTAGTTGTTTATGTTTAGCGTGATTTGGCAATTTCTTAGAGTGATTTGGCAAATGACTCAAAACTATTATCTTTCTTCCACTAATTATTCGTCTAATGTAAACATACCATGCTATTGACTCCTAACTATTCACTTACCAAGTTAACCATATGAATTTTAACAAATTGCTTTGATTCATGCTTGGATAAAATTCTCAACGGGTTTCAAATATGTTTCTGTCATGCGTGTACCTCATTTGATTGAAATAACTCTTTACTTGATTGATTAACAGAAGACAAAACTATAAGGAAAATTGAAGCAACACGATTTAATCTGCTAAAATCATTATTTAATGGGTTATATGAGTTGCCTAAATGATTAATTATTGTGAAACAACAATACAAAAAGTTCAGGGCTATTATAGGTTGGGGAAAATACATATCACAATCAATATGAAAACTTAGAGTCTATTATTATGTTGGGAAAATTAGACAATATATAGTGTGTGTTTGGTTGTGCGGTGGGAAAAATTGATTTTGATAGACTTGATTTTGTGGAATTGATTTTGATTAAAAGTGAGTTTAATGTAAAGTGATTTATGTTTGGATATCCTCACAACAAAAGTGATTTGTATGAAAAATGTTGTTTGGATACTCCGTGTCAAAATTGCTTTTGGATGTGTAAATGACCAAAATGGGTTTTAACATATGTATATGTATATATATTTGTGCATCAATTTTTTATTCAATTTTAGTAAAATATATATTTTTTGAAAAGGAATTTTAGTAAAATATTAAAAATTTATGTATATCATTTTTTAAATAATTGTTTTTCAACTTAAAAATAGTAAATACAAATATAACCTAAATATTATCCCTATTTTTATTCAGTTTTTCTTTCATTTCTATATTATATAATCATTTATTAGTGTTGTATTATTTAATATATAAGTAGTTTGTCCATAACAAATGGGTTTTAATATATTGTGCCATAAGCCCATAAAGAGGGATCCCGCTGATGTGAGTGAGATGATATTATTATTGATCCTTTAATTAAAATTAATGGTTTGGATTAAAATCCTAATTAGTTAGTCACATGCACCATATCTCTCTCTCTCTTCCTCCCTATTTTGTTTCTTATTCCATTGTTGACATGTTCATCTTCAACATGCTGCCATATCCATTGTTGTGGAGTATGTGCGGTATCATTGCAACACCCACAGTTAAAATGAATAGAAAAAAACATTGCAAAGGAGAACCTCACACCAAGGAATTACTGATTTCTGAAACCCCTCAATCAAACTTGTAAATTTCCTTTCACTTGTACACACAAGGGCAAAAGGATAAATTGATAGACTCCATATGTATTGTTGACAGAATCGCTTTCAAAAAGCTAAGAATTGGAGCTTTGCCCAAAATTGATTTTGAAAAGCAAAACGTACGATGATGATTGAGGGGTGGAGGAGAACCAAACACACTAAAATCACTTCTGAAGAAACGAACGTGCTTTTTGGCTTTCTCGCCGGGTTACCAAACAGGGGCATAACCTCGCTTGTTACAACTGTGTGCAGGAAATTATCGGAGAATAATAGTGAATTTCAACAAGATCACAAGATTCATGATGCAGTGGAAGTTGCCTCACATTGGCTACTTGGCTTTACTCTAGATTATAGGATATCCTATTATTGTTTTTTAGCTTATTTTAATATTTGTTGTCAATGTAATGATACTTTGTACTTATTTAAGATTTATATGTAACTCTAAACTAAACACTTGTTCTGGTTTTTAAATTTGGTTTCATATAAGTCTTAATTTTATGTTATTCTTCAATATGACAGTGGATTTTGGCGTGTCTTTATGTGGTGATGATGCTTATCTTTCCTTCGGTGATGCAAGTGTTTCCGTAAAATCTGTTAGATTATAAGGAGCGGCTGTTTGGTGAATATTATTGTTGCTACAAGAAATAATGTTGATATATCATCAATTGGGATACTATTTGTAAAGGTTGAGTGAATATGTCCATAGCTACCAATCAGATTCCTCTGCCGCGTCTCCACATGTGCTTTCTTATTTTCTTTAGCAAACTTTCATGAAGGTGTATTCAAGTTCAACCTTGTATATCTTTTTTCTTTAGTATGCAAAACTTGTCCACAAGTCCCTGCATAATGGCTAAGGTGTTAAATAACATTTCTATCTAACCCTAATTGAGTATTGCTAATCAGAGAATTGAGTATTGCCAATCAGAGAGTTAGAGAAGTCCTTTTGGAACAATATGGGGATAAAATAAACAACTTAACCAATGATGTATACATTTTTGGACAGAAGTATGAAAAGAAGGAAAATAACATTGTGATTATTCACCAAAATCAGTGAGATGGATGTAACACACATAAATACAATCTAAAATTAATAAATTTGTTCATCAAAACTAACATATTAAATTTCCCCAAATTAGTCATTATAGGAAATCTGAAAGGGTTAATTTAAAGTTTTTAAGGTCCAATTAACAGAAAGAACTAAGAAGCCCCAAATCTCCAATTAGCCTTCTACTAGACTCTAAGAAGAACAATTTTAGAGACATTGATAAGCTCCATGAACGATGAGACTTAAAGCGTAGTTTAATCACAAAGTAAGTGACCAAACTAAATGTTGCCAATATTAATTTTGTAAAATTTAGTCATTTATTATTTTTCTTATGTAGAAAAACTTTGAATGACTTTTATCATGAGACGGATAGAGCAAGTTTCTAATGGGTATGTTAGAGTTTTCATTTTCAAAAAATAATTGTGTTGTCAAGACCAAATTTATAAGGAAAAAGTCTAACTAAAATCGGTATTTATTTTTAGAGTTCTCATTATATTGTGGTAACTTTTGTTTATTTGAACCGGTATCCACACAAAGATTAATCCCTCGAGTCGGGTAGGAACGCAACTTATATAACATATAAATATTGGAGTTTTACGGATATTTTTACATTTTTTCTATTTTGTTTCTAAAATCACTTTGATAAGTTAATCTAAACATTCACCGATATTATGACTTTAAACAAACAGTTTCGGATAACTTTTTTTTACACAATCACAGTAAACCACTATCTGTACCACCGAAACAAAAAAGGAGACAAATAATATGTGAAACCTTGAATGTTGTTGCACGTGGGGTGGTGAGGAAAAGAAATAAAAGCAAGGTGCTCCCTTTTCTTCTTAATTCTTCTCTCTGCACTTTAAAGTATCTACCAATGCATGACCGAAAATGTTAGCATCATTCTCTCGGACATATGTCTCTTCACTCTTTCCCTTTCCTAAACTTTTAGCATGATCCCATTCCTCTCCCTATATTGATGAAATATAATTTTTATTTTATTTTATGGTAACTTTTCAGAATCTTTGAGGAAGGTATGATGGAGGTGCCACACCTTTGCAGAAGTACTAAGAAACGAAAAAACAATATGATTCATTACTTTTATGAGAAGAGATAGGTATATATATATATATGGGACCATAGCATGATTTATGCACATTTTAGAGTTTCAAAGACAAGTTGCATGCTAGCTGTGGTTGGTAATTGGTGGGGATTGTGAATTAAGAGAGGGAGATCGATTTTTCCACAATGGTGGTATATGTGTGTGGGTTCAAATATAAATATACGTCTCATTCATCTTTTATATCAAACCAATAATGTTAGGGTCAAATAGTATATATATAGAGGAATGAGAAATGATATTTGAACAACCACTTTTAAACAACTTTTGTGACAATTTTCTCTCTCATACTCTCATTATACTTTTATTTTCTCTCTTCCTTTTTCTCTCTCTATTACTTTTGTCCAATAAAAAAAAAGAAAAAAAGGTTGTTAATAAAGTTGTTTGATTTTGCTTGTCCAAATATCACTCCTCTAGAAGAATATCACATCACATCATGTGGGGGTGGTGTCGCACAATTGCTGTCTTAAAAATAATGGTTCCTTTGTTTAGGAGTAACATCAAGAGGAAGATCACATTATTGTTTAGATCCAATTAGTCTTTTGTTCTCATTCTTAAAAACTTTGATAAAATTAGTTCATTTTATGATTTTAGTTATTGATTTTAGATCAATTTTAAGCGACAGAATATTTGATTTAATTGATATATGGAGTATTAGTAAAAATGGCAAAATGGATCAATTTGATATTTCTCTTTGATCAACATATTGAATGAATAAAGTACTTGGAAAATCTACTCCACCTGATCTGATACATGTTGATCGAAACACAAGTAGAAACGTGTAAATTGTGTTTGGTTTGCTCAGCAAAAAATAATCTATAAATTAAAGAAAAAATAAGGCGAACATAATTAAATGAATGGGGTTACCTCAAAAATATATATTAAATGAATGGGGTAAAAAAAATTATATTAGTTTATATAATATAATTTAAACAGGTTAAATTCAAAGAGAAAAAGGGGTTGTAAAAAGTGATAGGTAGGAAGAAATGGGCGAGGAATTAATTTTATTTATTTAGATATAGATTAAATATATGAGTTACTACGGAAATAGACTGAATCGAGTTAAACTTTGCAAAACTTAAATCTAACTTATCAAAAAATTTAAAGTGTAAGTCTAGCATGTAGTCAAACATAGACTTATTTTTTTATACTACCTCCGTCCCTAATTATAAAACTTTTTTGAGAATTTTTTTGTCCTTTTTGTAAGACCCATTTGCTATTTCCAAATACATTAATTATTTCTTTACATACATGCCTCTATTTATTATATATCTTTTTCTTCAATCAACAATAAATAACATGTTGAAAACATAAATCAACTCTCTCTCTTAAAGGATAAAATTATAAAAACAATAGTAATTACAAACATATTTAATACAAATATCTACTATCTTAATTTCCGTTATATTTTCAAAAGTGCCCTATAATTAGGGACAGAGGTAGTATATACTAGCGAAAAGACGGACACTCGTCTGCCCGTCTTTCCGCTCTTTTTATTGCGCTAACGTTTGAAAAATATGAACGGTGTTTTTTTTATAAAATTTTGATTTTGATTAAAACTAAAAATATAAATGTTTGTTGCTTTCAAGTTATAACAAACCAAACTGACCATGATTATCGATGACACCAACAATATAACAAAAAAATATAATCTAAATTTCTTTTTTTAATGACATCAACAACAATTTTTATTATAGAAAAAGTTATTTAAGGGTAAAATTGGAATAATGAAAAAGTAAGTATAAATATACTTATCTAGTTTGTTACACTTTTTAAATGATAAAGGAAGAAAAAAAACATAAATGTACATACTCATATCGTGTTTGTTACATTTTTTTAATATTTAAATTTATTCTTATTTTTTTATTACATGTGCTATTTGTCTTAAAGATTAAGGTCATTTTTGGAAAGCAAAAAAGTCAGCCCAAAAGAACTGAAATATGTTGTTTTCTTTATATATAGTATAGATGAATATGGTTTTTCGAAATTCTAGTATGAAATGTTAACTTGCTTAAAAATTTATTTTATATGAACATATTTAAATATGTAATTTGACATATATTTAAATAGTACGAATATATCAATGAGATTAGACTCTATTTTAATATTTAGCATAAAATTTAAAGAATCTACTTCAATTTTTTTTTAAAGAATCTAACTATATACAATATCATATTTCAACTTTAGTTTATAATAATGCATTAAAATATGCAGAAAATTAATGTTGCTAAAAAAAATGCAGAAAATTAATGTAAATTAATAAGTTTAAATTGGAAAAGTTAACAAATTTATAATTTAATCCTTTAGTAAAGAAAAATGTTAATCCAAAATACAAAATTTAATATAATAATAGTAATAAAAAATATTGTTTATATTTACTTAAATACGATGTCGGTTCGATAGACTTCAAAAGACTTTTCTTATGGTCAATGAGCTGATCTTTTTAATTAAATAAGCTTCTAAAAATGTTTTAACCTCATCTTATAAATGTTGAATGCAGGTAATCAATCATATTCAAATGTTGAATGCATCATTTTTAAAATAAAATTCGTTTTTGAACTTTTTAAAAATATCTTTAGAATAACAGTGAGCATTTCCTATTAAAAAATCATTATTCTCCCACTCATCTTACAGAATTTTAAGATGTTAAAAAGAGAACTTCATTTGTCTTCATTACAACAAGTAATGGAAACAAGTCCAGTCCTATTTTGCTACCACAAAGAAAGTAAAACCAAATAATAGAGGTAGTAGTAAATAGGAATACCTACTTGTTGGGAAAAATATGAATGAAATTAAATTTATAATGAGTCATGTGGGTAGTGGACCACATGGTTTGAAATAAAAACGAATGGTAAAGATCCTCTTACGTGATGTGCATGTGCTGCAAATCTACGGCATTGTGGAGTCAGAAGTTAGGACACAGGGGGGGTGTGCCCACCCTACTAATTTAGGCTAGCAACAAATCACATACCCTAATTCATTCAGACCCTAAATTTAATAGTTTGGTTCTTAGCATATTTTTAGAAATATCTAATATCTATACCAGCGTGTCCATCTCAATTTTCTGTAAGATGGCTTACTATAAGCAAAAGTAATCTTCATGCCCTAGTTTCTTAAGTATAAATTAAACGTTGTGTAAAAAAAAAAAACTATTGATTAACGGTGAAAAATATTATTTGTCAAAAAAACTGTGAATGAAGAATGTTTATAAAATTATTAATCATATGGTTCATATTATCTGAATCATTCTCATTACGAAAGTGACGTTACATTGAAATAATGAAAGGAATGGACAAATAAAACAAAATAGCTTTTAATTAAATTATTTCACTAGATATGATATATCTATCCCTCTCTTTCTTTTTCTCTCACGATATTTCCCTTACTGTCGTTTTTTGTTTATGTAAAAAATAAGCCATATTTATGCGTGAAAGGAAAAAGATGGAGGTGTGAACCAAATTACAATCAACCATTATTTTCAACAGTAACAAAAAAAAAAAAACATTATTTTCAACAAAGTTGAATTACCTCTAAAAAAGACCGTTGAAATTATTCTAATTTTTTTTTAATAACATCCAATTGAAGATGCTTATTACAGTAAACAAAATTTATTTCTCTATACGGGAATAATACATTAAGCGTAGAGTATATATATTTTAATCATAAAATTTCAATCATCTAAAGATGTAGAAATTCAGTATTATTTAGTCATAAAAAATTAGTATTATAAATTTTTAATTATATCTGGTCAAAAAGATATTTTTAATTTATATAGTATGAATTAATTTTCAAAATACCCTCTCATTTTATGTTTTCTATATTGTATGCTTTGGAATAGCACATAAAAATGTAAATACATTAAAAAAAATATAATGTAAAAACAACCTTTTTGAATATTGAATGAATAAATGGTTTTCCATGAAAAATATTTTTTTTTACATGATAAAGAAGTAGTTATTGATACTAGCATAAATAAGAATAAAAATAGTTATCGAGTCAAAAGGAAATTAAGAAATAATTATACCATTGGACCATGCTTAACACAAGTTTCTTTAGTATTTTGTGTCATTAAGACTTGAACTCGGTAATCCGAAACTTGCTTATGTCATTAAGACTTGAACTCGATAATCCGAAACTTCCAACACTAAGATGATATTTGACTTGTAAAAAAAAACATAGAATCTTTTTTTTTTTGACAAAAATAGTTTGTTTTTTGTTTATAAATGAAGTAGTAAAATACAATCTAAAATTATAGTAACATACAACTATGAGATTCTAAATTTAAATTTAGATGAAGATTTTTAATCTAACAATATTGATATTGTCAATTGAGTTGAGTCTTAAGAAGAAATCAAAATAGTTCTATACTAATATTTTAATTTCCTCTACGTAAATTTAATTAATCTATATAAAGTTATTTCTATTTAACATTTTGGCTTAATACAATGAGTGTCCTAAAGTGGAAACTTCAACATGAAGACAAACAACAAACACTATTGAAGGGAGAAAAGGAACAAAAGCCAAGGGAACAAACGAATAAGGGTAGATCAGTCATTTAACTCAAATTTTGAAAATAACAATAAAGGACAGCTTAAAACCTGAAGTATACGTTGTTGGTCCTTAATTAAATCAGATTAACCGAAAGATAATCTTAGCATTGAATTACATAATCTCATCATTATTATTATTACTATTGTTATAGGATTCAAATCACATTACATTTACACATTCCCTTATCTTAAGGATACAATATTAATATACTAATATTGTCATAATCTTCCTATCAAAAGCATAAACAAAAAACAACACAGCAGTGCACTAGTGTTATGTTGACGGGTCATTGAGTGTGTCAGAATTTGCAATTCCACAACACAAGAACCCATTTTGTAGAGAGAGAAACAAAAAATGTTACTTTTTGTGTCACATTGAAAGAAAGAGAGAGAAAATGGGGTAAGTAAGGAAGGTTATCACAGCTAGTAGTGAAGCTGACGACATTGCCAGATTTCATGGTTTTGTGGTGTGAATGATGCTATAGAGATCAAAGTTGTATGCTTTTTGTGATTTTATTCAAGCCCATTTCATTTTTTTGGATCTTCACTTTCGGTGTTGATTTTTACTTGGTAAGTTTTGGATCTTGTTGAAAATTTAGTTTCACATTCATTGAAATTTGTACTTGTGCTATTGTTATCTAATGTTTCGGTCGTGACTCATGAACACTGTCTCTTTTTTTTTCTTTTTTTCTTTCTTTTGATTT
>Ga0228710_1001868_pt1 | contig 32465 bp, 12 predicted proteins | sample MedpolnodulmetaG_FD_177995 | JGI IMG/M metagenome (GOLD analysis project Ga0228710, IMG submission 177995) | Root nodule microbial communities from Medicago polymorpha collected in Santa Monica, California, United States - pink nodules | ecosystem: Host-associated > Plants > Roots > Nodule... | reverse complement strand
GAAAGCCTTTGGAATTTGTCAGTTTTTGTTTTTTTTTCATTGTTAATTACAATAGAAAATTAAAGATCAACTGAGTTGGGAAACATAAAACAAACTAGAAAAGTATAGATTATGTTTTCCAAAATTGTTTTTAATCCGGAAATGTTAAATGAAGTTTTTTGGAAAATTGTGGGGGTGAACTATACGAAAAGATTGAAAGTGAGAATAAATAATAAAGGGTAAAATTGACAGTTTGTTTTGTTTGTAGGGGTGAAGGAAAAGATGTAGGGGTACTTAGTAAAATTTCCATTTTATTTTATTTGTGGGCTTATATGAATATGAGCCTTTTAAACTTGGAAAATGATTTTCTCACAACAAGTTTTGCTTAAAAACACATGAAAATGGATGTTGTATATCCAACAATAGTTAACTACTGTTCGATTTTTCAGACGGTAGTTAACTACCGTTCACATATACATTTTTTTTAAAAAAAACCTCCAACGATAGTTGGCTACAATGGAGCAATTTTCTTAATCGTGTGGACTTTTTTACCCCCCTACTATGTGGGTTGGAGCTAGAACTTAGAAGTCTTATAATGAGGATCTAAAAATAGAATTCAAAAATAAATATTACATTTAGGCCTCGTTTGATGCACATGATAAGAAGACAAGATATGATAATACTATCATATCATGTTTCAATCTTCTGTTTGATGTGTCAATAGGAAAGGATAACTGAAAGCTATTTCTAATCATATCCTACTCAACCTTTGCTATTTTTATGCTTAGTTTTTGGTGGGTTAGAGTTATCCTATCATGATTAACATTAAAATTCTTATTTTTCCCTCTCAATTCATGGCTCATGTTCTCTCTGATCTCCATCCATCGACATCTACCTTCTTCCATAACTCTTCAACACCATCTCTTCTATTTGTCACAAATCTATTCCCAATTTCACACTACAATCACTTTTTTTTTTCCATTTGTTTAATTTTTTGTTTGTTTCTTTATTGATTATCTATTTTCTATTCTTGTCAAATTTGAAAAGAGATGAAACAGGTCGGAGTTATGTAAATGAGCTTTGATATAACTTTGTAAAGGAAGAAGATTGCAAACGAATTTTTTTTTTAATTCAAGAAGCCATGATTTTTTTTTAATTGATTTCTGGAATTGAAGATGACGACACCCCTAAGAAATAGGAAGATGATTTTTTGAAGGAAAAAAGGAAGATGATTGACAATTAATAATAATTTAATTGTATTTAATTAAAAAAGTTAAAACATATAATTAATTACAGGACTAATTTTGTCATTTAATTGTGATATATATGATATTATGTTTGTTATCATGTGTGCATCAAACACTTGATAGGATAAATGTTTATTTTGTCTATATCATTTCCTATCCTTATCAAGTTTTATATCATATTCTATCTCTATCCTATCTTGTGAACCAAACGGACCAAGATAAGCTTTTAGGCTTTTAAGATTATGAATACACAATTTATAAGATTAAATTTTTATATTTAGTATTTTACATTGTGCCATTAGGATACAAGTTAACAAGACTCGTACTTTTATAAGCATTATTTGAAGGGAAATGTTAACTGGTGCCCTAGAGGCACTAGTTAAGGAAGCAAATATAGTAAATATAACATTGAAAATTGTATAATCAATTTTTCAAAAGTCAAAAAAATGTATTTTTCAAATTAAAATTTCTTTTTTTGTTTTCATTAACCAATGTCGTGGAAGCATAGTTTAGCATTACCCTTGTTTGAATTCGAAAGTTTTCCTTACCTTATATTGAATTGAAGCATCATTTGCTCACCAAACAAAAGTACTATTATTAACAAGAATCGTTTAATACCAAACTTGATTGATGAGCAGTTGGACATTGAATAAAAAAGCACGTGGAAGAGACATTCCATGAGTCAGCATAGCATGCATGATGAAGTTTCATACAAAATTAGTTTGACCCCCCAAGTCAGGTGTTTGGGAGCTGCAGTGAAATACAAATTGCAAAGTTTCGAGTTGAGGGGAACTCACAATTCTGGCAATATTAAAGACGTCATTAATCAAATATTCTGTATCTCCTACCTAGTATTGATGTTGTGTCATTTTTGGGCAAACATGGCCACGTGAACTACCTCGTCCTCCCTTGCCACATTGTCTCTGTCAAAGGTGCATCATATCACATTTTCTTGCAACTTTCCAAAATTATTAGTCTCCTTATAATTATTATTATTCTGAATTGTTGTGACGATAAACAACATTTATGGGCTCTATATTGTCCTTCATAATTGTATAGAAGCAAGACAAGATTGAAAGTTTTGAAAGTCTGTTTGTTGAAGTACAAGGGAGTTTCACATTTTGAGCCATCAAGTGAAACTCATATGTACGAGTCAATAATTTTACAATGGATGTTAATACTCAATCCCCACCGGTTTTAAAAGAGCAATTTTGACAATTTAACTTTACTCTCTTTTGCTCCTTCAAGAATTTTTTTTTACTCTCCTTTGTTTTTAGTAGTCCTCTATATATGTTTTGACCAATTTTAAACAAAAAAAAATAGTTAATTTTGATGATGTAACATCTTCGTAAATTTGTCAACTTAGAAATTAACATATTTTTAAAAAGAAAGAAAGAAATCATGTGAGCACTATACCTATACCTGCAAAGAAACACAACACACCACAAACCTGCAATCTCGGGATTGTGTGCGGAGTAAGCTCCCCCCTGATGCTCTAGTAAATCAATGAATAATGACCGGGTCAAAGACACTTTTGCATGATCAATGAAGCATATTTTACAAGGGCAGATCCCTTTAAGAACATGGGGCAGCCCTTGCTATCCAAAAAAAAAAAATCTTGATTTGCTTGGAATCTATTTATATTTAGCTATTTCAAATAATAAATATTGTACTACGCAATCAAATTTCGTTGTCGAAAACTAACATAAATAACAAAGTGTAAAAACTACTACATCATTGATAGATTTACTTGTATTGATTTGATATTTTCAATCTCACCAATTCGTCATCAATTTATAAACTTCGACGAGTTCTTCGATAACAGAAAGCATGAGAGATGTCATGATATAAAGCAAAGCAACCTCGAATTACATAACATAGTCCCTAAATATAAGGAGTTTTTCGAGGATGACGACAAGTTTATTCATGAATTGTAGAAAATATTTTTTTTTTCAAAATTCTATTAAAAAAGTAGAAGCAGAGGTCATATATACAACCGATCTTATAGAAATAAATTTGTTGTTGAATTTGACATAATTTCTACAAAACTAGATCACCCAAAGAGTGTTGATGATTGCCATCATTAAAATACTTTAACCTGCGGACTCCAAATATTTATGCAAACTCCGAAAATTAATTGAAGAGAGGAAAAATCAATTGATACGTTCAAAATAGAACTAAGCCAACTCCAAAGATCCATACAAAACATGTACTAAAAAAACAAATTGTTAGAATATTCTTCTATCTGCTGCATAGGCTGCAAATTGATACAACAATACACCCACATTTTTTTTTTAAAAGTGTCATTAGTGGGCATATGAGTGTGGAAATTTTTCAAGCAAATAAAAAAAGGAGAAATATGAGAAGACCAAACCAGTTTGGCTCAATCATGACTATGATAAGGGTGTTGAACATGATGAAATTAAACAAATACATAAGATATATTGAGAACAATAATATATAATAAATGAAACTACAATAAATTTTAAGATAACACGACTAATTTTGTCAAAAAAAGATAACACGACTAATGATATGTTTGTTTTAAATTTTGCACAAACATTCATGAGAAAAGAAAATGAATTTGGAAATATAACATTCTTATATTTGGTACAAGTTAAAAAAAAATGTTTCCATGTAATATTTATTCCCAAGAATAACTCCAAACACAACTTTTTATTCTCATGCTTAAATTGGTGGGAATTTTTTATATTCATCCCAGAAATAAAACACAGCTACCAACATCAATCCACTTTCCCTATTTGCTTCACACACAAAAAAAATCCACCTCACCTATTATTTTTCTATTTCTATTTTATAATTTTAAACTAAATAAAAAAAATTTAAAATTGATATCTCAACAATTTACCAAACACATAGTTTAATCAGTTTAGATTTACTCTTTAAATTATCATATCAATGGCTTTTCTTAGTTGTTACACCTTTATATTAATTATCATAATGTTCCTTTAATATACTTATTTAATATCATATCAGTCACTACAAGTATTTATTGTCAGTCTTTGTATTAAAAAAAGTTAATGTTAGTATTGAAGAACTATTTTAAGGCTATGACTATTTAGACTAACGAAATACATAATCATAAACTGTTTTGGAATTTTGATACATTAAAAAATTGTTATTATTGATATTTGTTATATGAGTTTACATTAAGAACCCAAACGATTAAACTCACTTGGGTTAGTCTAGTAGTATTGCTTTGGAATTTGGGAGTGTGCTCCTCCTTGAGGTCTAAGATTCGATTATCTCCGGTGCCAATTTAAGTGGGCTAATTTAGCTTTTTAAAAAAAAATCCAAACGACTATGTTTTTCTTTTTTTATGAAAACTCATCAATTTTGTTTTCTATGGAACCGAGAAGCTCTGCTCTGGTAGTGAATTACGCATGAAAAGGAATCTAAAAAAGGTTAAACATGAGGAAGTGCGGCAACGTCATGTTGACTCCTTTTCTGGTAGACCCCAGGTGGGAATTTGCTTGACAACTTGCAATAAACAAAAATCCAAACAGTAAGAGGACTAGATCAAATTGGTGAGAGATCTCTCTAAAATGGTCTAATCCATTCGACCCTCTTAGATTAGTCTCGTGATATTGATTTAGAATTTTGGAGTATATTTCTTAAAGTTAGATTTGATTTTTTTAAATATTAATTTTGGTGGATTGGTCTTATACAAAGTTTTGTTTTATCTTTAAATAAAATTCTGTAAGTGAATGGTAAGATTAAATTCTTTGAATTTGTCAATTTTTAGGTCAGATGACTATTATTTAATCATGACAAATTTTTAGGACATGTGCAGTAGTTCAGCTTACATAGACTATGAACCGACCCTTTTTGTAAAAAAAAATAGACTATGAACCGACCCTTATGTGATATATCAAAGTCTAAGGGAGTTAAACATGATCTACTTCAGAGTCATTCATGAGGGTTGCCGGTAAGTAAATTGTTAAAGACGACAAAATTTCAAGAGCTCAATTTTTTTTATTTGGCTAACTAATGTCTTAAAGGTGTTCTTCGTGGATTTTAAATTAAGAAATTATTTATTAAAAAAGTTGATTACTTTAATTGTTATGCATTAAATACAAAAGTGCCCATAAAAACTCACTATATAAGGTCTTTAAAGCATGTTTTTAGGACACTAATTAATATTTATCTTATTTCGTTTTATGTGTAAGTTGTGTATTCTTCGTGTGAAACTGCAGAGACTAATCTTTCAAAACAAATATGACCATAATGGACAGTAAAATCTCCCTAAAGAGTTTTAACATAGCAACGGTTTTAGATAGTGAATCCAAACATAAAATCTGTGATTAAGTTAAATGAGACTTGAACCAACTTATTTGTTTAATTTTTTTTGTTACAACTTATTAGTTAAATTTGAAAAATAGTAGTATTTGTTTTATAATCATTTACTTTTTAGGCCTCATATAATAATAATTATTCTCACTTGTTTTACCACTAATAATTAATTTAGTGAAAAATTAACGAATCATGTGAATTCATTTTTTGTAAATTTTAGTAACTTAGGCTTTGTTTTCGAGGGTTTTTTTGAGGGGGGATAAAAAAAAAAAAGAATAAGTAAGTGGAAGAAATAGAGAAAAATGGGAGGATAGGGCTTTGGGGAGTTAACTTTTCTTATAATACTAAACTCTACTCATTTGGGGGAACTAAAAAATTGTATCAGAGTAAAGTTTTGGAGGGTTTATATGAATTCTTCAAACTTAATCTATGTTGTTATATTATTTTTAAAATTAAAAATATAGTAATCATATGCATTAATGTATCATTCTCTAAAAAACTACTCTTAAATTTTTTGAAAGATTTTTCAATTTTCCCTCATATTTTCCACCCTCAAAGTCTTCTCTTCTCATCCCCTTCAAACTCGCAAACAAAGCCTTAGAGAAGAAAAAAAAATGAAAAGTGTATTAGGCGATCATATAGACTACGTGACATTTGTGTGACTATTTGTGGTAATGATGGTAGTGATTCATAATAGTGCATGTTTAAATTTGCGGTAAATTCGATTAAATTACGGTTAGCTACCATAATTCTAGAAAAAAATTAAATGTATCTTCAACAAATCACCATCTTAATTTTATCGTATACATAGTATTTCAAACATCCACCAAGTGGGGATGGGATTGCTATCAGCACCAAGAAGCTTGGAATTTTTTGCAGTTACCTAATTGGCTAAGTTGGTAGAAAAGGATCGGTGGTGAAATCCGCGTCACACCTTTGCTCTTTTTTGTCCTCCTCAGAATAATTATGCTGGCCACATCCAGTTTTCATGTTTCATTTTTGGTCCTATCGATTCGTCACATTTCTATCTTACCATTTCTATGCTCTTCTAATAAATAATTGATTGCTTCATTTGTGAATGAACTACTTTTTTTGGTTTTGTGACTCATCCTATCTTTTGGTGCTAGAAAAATTATATTATAAAAGACAAACTTCATACAAGGTCAAATAAAAATATTTAACTTTACAGTAGTAATAAATAGCAGAATTTACGTATTGCTTACTAATGATAAAATTTCATATTTGAATCAAATCACGTATTAGCGGACCGTTTAACCATATATATGATCCTTTCAAACAAAAAAAAATCATATGTACGACCGTTATCAATACTAGTAGAATACTTAATTATCATCTATGTATCTTTATATTTACTTTTTTATTTGTAAGAATACATATCTTTCAGTTATTTTGACTTACATTGAATAGTTTGATAATCAATAAATCTCATATGAAAAAAAGATATTATAAGTCTTTTAAAAATAAAACAATAATTCTATCTTTTTTCTAAGAGATCAATTTCTATACACCTTCAACAAATCACAATCATTCATATGTGTAGTTTTAGTAGAATGGACAAAGTTTTGTGTCCGAGGGTATCCGAGAGTTAGTTTTATTAGGGCACAACAACGATGATCATAATTGCATTATCATAACTGCTTGTGATCGGTGATTGAATACAATTTATTGATGATTGCATACAATGATCGTTACAATTATTCCATCCAACATGATTGTGCTCGTTTTCTTTCACTGATTCAAGCATGGAGGTTAACAACCTCATGACACCACCACTTGTTTTCTCGTCTCAAAGACTTAAGATTGATGGTGATGGAGGGGGAGAATCGAAATAAAAATAAAAAATAAAAAACTTGTTATTTTACGGACAATCTTATAGGCAACATGATGGCCATGGGTGGAGCCAAGGCTCAGCTAGCTTGAGCAGTTGCTCAGGCTCTAGCCTAAAACTTATGCAATTTTTTATGTAAGAATATGCTCTTTACTCAAAAGAAATTGCTCGCTCCCAACTGAAAATACCAAAATGCCCATACGTGAGTTAAGTCACGATGCGTGATTTAACTCACGCTAGTTATAACTGCATGACTTAAGTCACACACCTCTGACCGGTGGTGTGAGTTAACTCATGCTGCTGTGGCCGGTGGTCTGAGCTTAAGAACACGTTTTTTGGACGATGGTCAGTTATTCAACCTTGATTTTACACCAATTATACACGTTTTTACACATTTTTTAACTGCATTTAGTGCATATAAAACCTATGTTACCATTCCCCCTATAAATATCCCTTCAACCTCCATTTCCTCACACCATCATCTCACACTCTCTCCTCCTATAAATCTCATTCTTTTTATAGTCTTTGTCTTTTTACCCTTTTGGGGTAAAAAGAGGTCAATCGAGGGATAAAAATAGGTCAATCAAGGGGTAAAAAGAGGCCAATCGACTTGGGGTAAAACTAAATCTGCTTCTATTTACCCCCAAAAACTTTTTACCGTGGGTAAAAAGAATCTTCTTGGTGTATAAAAAGAACTATATTTAGATTTACCCCAAGGGTTAATGTCTTTTTACCCCAAGATGACTGGTCTCTTTTTACCCCAAGGTTTGTCTCTTTTTCACTAAAGATTGGTCTATTTTTACTCTAAAGAAGCAGATTTTGTACATTCGAATAAAATGTATCAACTATTGTAATTGTATCAATCATATTACTAAAATGAGATGTTATATGTATTATTTTTGTTCCTTTCTTTTTATTTATATTTGCATTTATTTTATGATTTTGTTATCTAAATAATATAATGTCTTCGAACACTAATTAAACCAGCGTGAATTTGAATAAAGTTGCGTATTGAATAAATTCAAATAAAGTTGCGTATTAAATAAATTCGATAAAATTTGTGTATTAAATAATTTCGAATAAAGTTGCGTACTAAATAAATTTGATGTATTAAATAATTTTGAATAAAGTTGCGTATTAAATAAATTCAATAAAATTTGCTTGATAAATAAATTCAAAATCAATTCAAAAAATAAATATGTGGTATCATTACATTACATTCGGGTAGATATTTGCAACTTTCGAAGAAAAGTCAAAAGAATGAAGAGAACACAACATATGTATTCTACATAATCAACTATATATATGTTATCCTATCGAATTCCCTCATATAAGACGAGTCATCACATAAAGAATGAGGTGCATTTCGTGACACTCATCTTATATGAAAGAATTCGATATCATAACTTATATAGTTGATTCTGCATAATACATGTTGTGTTCTCTTAATCTTTTGACTTTTCAAAGGGGTTTGCAAATCACTACATTCACTACATTACCTAAACATACAACTTTCGGTTGAATGTTTGAGAGTTGTTGTTTAACAGGTTTGTACGTATCCAATTTCAGAGGTAAGACAATTGTTGTAGTTGGAAGGTGCATTCCATACTTAATCACGATCTTCTGGCAATATCAAATTGTTGAGAATATCTTTAGTTGATCTCTGCAACGTGACAAACATATCGATCCATGGGAACATGTTGTGCTGCCAAAAAATCGAGAACATGCTCATCACGTCGTCGTTCATTAATTCTAGCTGACTGAATGTTATTCTCCCGTCGTCCGACGTTGGACGTTCGTACCAAACGATTTCACCCTCCTTGTGTCTCCGGGGTTGAGTCCTTGGTTGATTTCATCCAGTTGATCCTTGAGACCTTTTAACATGACATTAATGTACCGAACTTTGAACATCTGATGATTTCCACCGTTGAAGCGTATGGTACTACTGAATAAATCGGTCATTGTTTCAAACCTACACCATAAAATATTAAACAATCAATGAAAAACTCATTCAAACATTTTATCAAACACTTGGAGTGAAAATTATACATAAACCCTAAAACTTATAACTACAACATAAACATGCAAACATCTAAACAATTAAGCAATATAAGTCATTTACATGTAACATTGTATCATTTCTTGCCAAAAAACTCAAAATTTAAACAAAATCCTAAAACTAAAAAATCTAATTTAAGAGAGAGAAAAAATCTAACATAAACGTGCAAACATCATAACAATTAAGCAATATAAGTCATTTACATGTAACATTGTATCATTTCTTGAAGAAAAAAAATCAAAATTTAAACAAAACCCTAAAACTAAAAAATTCTAATTTAAGTGAAAAAATCTATCATACCAACATAAAAAGGTTAGTGGTGTATGATTATGAAAACTTACTTGTTATTGTAGTGTTGTTTGATTTGAAATTGAAGGAATTTCGGATTTGGGTGATTTGAGAGAGATTTTATAATTTTAGATGGGAAATGAGGTTCTTCCTGGCCTTAAAACAGCACGTAGCGTGAGTTAAGTCACACAACATGACTTAACTCACACAAATTTAACACTAGCGTGAGTTAACTCACACAGAGGCATTTTGGTCTTTTCAGTTGGGAGAGAGCAAAAAGTGTTGGGTAAAGAGCAGAGTTCTTTACATAAATCCTTCTGAATTTCTTATATAAACCTCTGTAAATTTCATATGTATATTTTTTTGTTGAGCAATTTCTTTAGATTTTTTGATTATTTACTTGCAATTTCTTATGTAAACTCCTGTGAATGATGATTATTTGCTGCAAATACAATTTATCCCAAACCCAAAGAGTGAAAGAGACGTGCATCTCAAAAATTGCAGAGAAAAAAATGTGTTGCAATTTTTATTTTGTCCAGACTTTATAATAATCTTTACTCCACCATCGGTGATGGCCACTACCACAAGAGAAGCATCAGACCTAATGAAACAACGATTTGCAAAGACAGACATACTCTCAAGCCTGTGTGGGCGTGCCCACGGTTGCAGTTTGAAATTTGTTTATTGAAGTAATATAAACATATACGAAAATTTAAAACAAGTGTGAGTGAAGAACAAATTTGAGGGATGCAGGTTCACATGGCTAGTTTAAATTGCCATGTATGAAGCAAAAAAGAATGGTATGCGATAGCACTATTAAAGATAAATGTATTAACATCTCAAATTCTAACTCTTTAAAAAAAATCTCAAATTCTTACAATCATTTGCATTTCATCGATAACTAAATAAGTTAATGGTTTATATTTGTGAGTGTTAAAAATTAGAAAATTTTCTCTTGTTTACAAATATTTAAAACTCACATATTATACTTGGAAAAAATGATAGATTATATTTTTAGTATTACAAATTAAAATATGAATTTTGCCCTTACTATATAAACTTTTCGGGTCCGTCGCTGGATCTCATGGGGTTAATCGAGTTCTTCCAATGATGTCAACTGATTTTTGTAACAATCACACAAATTTGAGACAAAATTATTACTTCTAGAATCTTTTTTTATACTCGTAAAGGTCTTATAAAAAAGGGTTTCGTTAACCAGTGTCCTTAGATAGGGATGAGAATATGTCAGGTCAGTCTATAGGGGCTTACGGCCTAACCTACGATAGGCTAGACCAGACCAGACTTTTTTTTTTAAATAGTGAATGTCTAGGCTTTTTTAGAAGCTTATTTAGCTTAAAAGGTCAGGCCACAAACCATTCAAAAAGACTTTTAGGCCTATTAGGTCGGTATATTTAAGTAAATATGAATAATATTATTTACTATTATATTATATTTTGTATTTTGAATTAAAACAAAAATTTGTTAACTTTTTCAGCAATTTAAGCTTATCAGTATACATTAATTTTTTTATATTTAAATATATTATTATAAACTAGAATTGAAATATGATACAATATATAGTCAAATTCCTTAAAAACTCATGTTGATTATCAAAAGATAGTTTAATCTAATTGATATATTAGTTCGATAGCATATTTAAACTTAGATCGCATTACTTATTTAAAGATGTTCATATGAAATAAGCCTCTAAATAGGCTTGCAGGCCGTATCAGGCTTTCAGAAGGCCAGACTCAGACTTAAAAAGTAAGTCTACGACAGGTCGCAGACCAAGCTTAGACCTTCAAAAAAATTGACAGGCCAGGCTCAGGCCTTGCAAAGCCTAACTCGGCCTATCCTATTCCCACCCCTATCCTCAGGGCAATGGTTAAAAAATTTATAAATAGTAAATTTGTCTTAAAAATATAAATTTTGACTTTTGATTAAGTAATAATTACACTACTTTTAATAAAAAAAATTACTTGTTTTGATTAATTAACCAATATCTTGAAGGTATTGTTTAGCATTCTCCTATAAAAAATTGCATAAGGTGAAGTAACACATTTTTCTAAAACATGGCATAAAGCCTGCATATTGACAAATTTATTAATTACATCACATAATGAAAAACTTTAAATATGTCCACATTTTAAAATAAATATAAATAGAGATCTTTCAATCAATACATCAATGGTTAAACCTAAACTTTTAAGGGAGGGAAACTTTGATCAAAATTAAATTGTATACAAATTTAGTGATCTTGTTGCAATCTGAGATCTTGCAGCACGGTGGAATGTAGTTGTTATTAGTCAGAGTGGGGTGATGTATATTCGTTAAAACACTTCAATGCTCAAATTAATAAGATTTTAATGAATTGAGAGGATTTTGTGTGTACCTTTTTTGCGATGAGTTGTTCACGTGAGGATGTCATGTGGACATAAAACGGTTAGGCAGTTGCATCTTTCCAAACATATGATCCGGTGGTCGTCTGATTGCGATTATAGGGTTCAGGTTGGCTTGAGTCCATCTTTTCTCCATTTAACTTTCCTCAATTTACCCCATTTTAAGTCATAAATGCGTGTCATGTGGAAAAAATAAAACCAATTGATGAGATTAAAAGGTTTGAAAAAACAATTGTTTATGAAAAAAGAAGCTTACGTGCCTCCTTTCTTCTGTTTCGTTTCAACTTCAACTACGACCCTTCTTCTTCCTCTCACCCTCATCATTGTTTCTCCATCTCCTTCTTGCTGGCACTGTCGTCACTGACCTTCGTCTCCCTCCATTCACCGGCGGTGCCCTCCTCTTCTGCTCATCTCGCCCAACTCACCTTCAATCTCGCAAGTCACGATTTTCACTGCGGTCTCCACAACTTCAAACCATTAAAGCTCCACACTACTTCTGTTTGTGTCAAGGTGATATTTATTCCTCATTTCACGACTCCACTTTTTGTTATTGGTCCTCTTTATTTTGCAATTATAGAAGGAGATTTTGCTAAGCTTTGTGTTGTTTAGTGATGTCAAGTTCAGTTCTATTTCATGGCTACTGGGTGTGATGTTTTAAAAAGAATTATTAATAATTTTAAGATTCTTATTTGTTTAGTTGATGTTACCTTTATTTGTTAAGCAATATCAATTAGTATCATAACATATTTATTATAGCATTTCATTATCTTATTCTTCTCTAATTCTTTTTCACAATCACCAACACCATGACTCTATACGTTTCATAAAACATAAACAAGCCAAAAACAGTTAAAGTTTGAGGCGGTACCGTTGAAGAGAAAAGTTTGACTGAAGATGATTTAGGTGAGGTGATGTGGAGCATAAGGGGAAGAGTGCGGCGGTGGATGGAGGGAGAGGTGCGACGGTGGGGGTGGCGTCTGATAGGAGGGAGAGGGAAAGGGAGATGCAACTATGAGATTATGAGAAAAGGAAGAAGGAGAGTGTGTATTGTATCAGAGAAACGTGCAGGCTTTTTTTTCTATTAAAAAATTGCTTTTTCCACACCTTTTAATCACGACTATTAATTTTATTTTTTCTATATGTCACACATCTATGACTTGAAATAGGGTAAATTGAGGAAACTTAAATTGAGCAAAGATGAACTCGATTGGCTTTGGGCGCTTTTTCTCTAAGGGGAATGATAAACAGTGCCCCATGAGCATTCGTAACATCCAAAACAAGAAAGTTTCTAAAAAAAAAAAGTGATATAATAATTTTGGTTAAAAGTAACATTTATGTTTCCAAAACAAAATTTCAATTCATAGATTCTCTAATCAATTTCTCAAGGTATTGGTTAACAAGACTCTTTCTCTAATTTGTGGTTTTACATTGATGTAAAAAATCCTTCTATGGACCACACGTTGAATTGAACTCTTTTTTTTTAGAATTGAGCATCAACCCGAACTGAAACATTTAATTAATTGTACATACATACATTCATGGTGGCATTTCACATGGGAAAGGTGAATCCATTCCCACCATGGGAGAGTTTTTTTTTACCATTAAATTAAAGAGGAACATAGATTTTATGATGGTCAACCCACACTATATATTTTCCCATCATCATCTTCAACTTGATAAAAATGCAAATCTGCAATTCACCACCACCAAGAGACTGCAATCTATACACATCTTCATCAATTTGTTCTTAAAAAACCTAGAAAATTAAAATCAAAGAACAATCCAAAACCCATCTTCATGTAATTAAAATGAAATAAAAAACAAGCTCTTTTAAGGAACAACAACAAAAATTATATTGAAGAATAAAACAACCACAAGGTGCGCAAGTATAAATTTATTCTTCTTTACCATTATTACAAAAATTAATATAATGGTATAATGTTTGTGGATCTATGTTCCTCTTTACCATTATTATAAATTACCCAGTTTAAAACAATATTTATAGTTACCTAGATCTCAAATTCTAGATCACAGATTTTAGATTAGTGAGAGGGAAGAGATGAGGAGAAGAAAATAAATGAGGTTGTTTGAGTGGTTGGGTAAGCAATTTTACCCAAATTTGAGTAGTGATTTTTGTGCTTTTCTGTCGATTGTAAATGAAGATGGAAGATGAATGCATTGTGGTGGTAGTGGGTGAGTGCTTGAGTGGGGAATGGAGGAGAGAAAATGTTGATGAAAGATATAGTGTAGAACAACCATCATAAAATCTATGTTCCCTTCTAGGTGGCATTTAGGGTGGGTAGGAGGAATTCTTTCCCACTATGGGAAAGTAAATTTTAACTGTTGGATTAATTAGAGAGTACGCTTTTATCATACTCCATAAATACTAGATCATCTTTACACTATCTTCCACTCCATCCTCTCTCTTCCATTCACCTACTACCACCACCACTGTCATCACCACCACCAACATCAAACACACTTTTCAATTGCACTGATACTGTAGATTCCATTCAGACGACATGTTGAAAACTAAGAAAAAAATAAACCATTAAATATTTTGCTTCCATTCTTGCTTCTATTTCTTCAAATATAAAAATAAACCCTTAGTTAAATATTAAAATCCATGAGCAAATGATAGAGTAAGAAAAAGTATAGTATTTACAAAGGTTTTTTTATTTTAGGTAAAGATCTACACAGCCGCCGAAATTTGTTCTTCATTTCTCTCTATAAATTGAAATTTTTTTCAAACCCAGAAATGTATTATTCTCTTTTTTGTTGAATTCCGTTTCTCATTTTTTTTCTTCAAAAGGGGATTAGATCCTTAATTTCAATAAAGATGTTTGGAAAATGAGAGAATAAGCCATGTTGTTATGGGAATTGAAGAAATTGAATGTGTAAGAAATTTGGAGTGATGGGCATGAAAAGATATGATGATGAATGTTGTTGTTTTTAAGATTGTTAATGATTTTGAACAATTTAGTTGATGTTAATCATCCACCGTTTCCCTAATTTTTTTTCCTTTTTCAACAAAAAAAAAGTTTTATTTTTGTTTTGAAAAATAATCTAGTATTGAGGCTCCACTATAAAATTGTGCTCTCTATTTGATTTAAAGGTCAAAAAGTGACTTTTCCATGGTGGGAAAGAATTCCTTCTACCCACCCTAAATGCCACCTCCCTTTTAATCCAATGGTAAAAAAAAACTTTTTCAAGGTGGGAAAGGATTCACCTTTCCCATGTGAAATGCCACCTACATTCATAGTTAGTAAATTTATACAATTATTTGAAAACTTTTGGAAAAGAAGAGGTAAGGAATCTCAAAAAAAAATTAATCAATATTAGTGGACCAGATCATAGAGCAATTAATTGATTTCAACGAAGGAGGAAACAAGAGGCATAGAGAGTGGATAGAACCCAATGTTAGGAGTATCTGATTGATTGAACAATTAGTGGAAGCTGAGGTATATGTGGGCACCACAATGTAAAGTGGGGAAGGTTCCGTGGGGTCCATGGCAAATGCGGCGAGACGCAGCATACCAGAAATAAGATGAAAAAAATAAAATAGAAGCCGATTGCACTTGCGTGATTGCGTTGGATTCAACCTTTACAATGCATTCAATCTCGAGCATATTCAACCTAATATAGTGTGTGTAACTTTATTTGAAAAAATAATATAAATTTTAAATTAAGAAATGCTAAAGAAAACATGTCAAAAATTAAAACAATTACGGTATAACAAAAGAGTTGGTTATCTCAACTAATTTAAACTAAAAGATAAAAAATTAAATGTTTAAATTTAAATTTGAAGGAAATAAAAGTGATTTAAAAAGTAATTACTGACATTAATTATTTCAAAAAAGTAACCCTTGAATGAAAAAATAGATTATATTTAAATGAAAAATTCTAAAACTTACGAAAGTAGCACCAACGAAATCGACCAAATATACTGGTTCAAAGTTGTTATTGCATTACGATCCTCCATTCATTTCCTATTTTCCCACGTCAACCTTGTATGGTAAGTGTATATTTAAAAAAAAAAAATCAACTGAACAATAAAAATTTAAGTCAAAATTAAGTTTCAAAACAAAATCTTTAATCATAACATTTTCTTTAAAATAATTAAACACAATAAATATCTTTAGAAATTTTCATAAGCTTGATGATGATTTTTAAAAAAAAAGATAATCTAAAATTATTCTAAATATCGGATTCAAATATGAAGTTGTTTTGATTTGGTTCTCCAGAAAATTCTTTTTTATAATTATCTTGCTAAAGAAAAAGGTGACATGCCATCAATTTAGACTTGCCAGAGCACTTTTGGACGTAGTATATGTGGATAAATGTAGACTTGAGATAGTCCAAAACAGTTTTATTTTACATTCTTTTCTCCACGTGAAATGAATCTGCCACTCCGCTTCTCCGAAGCTACGACTTATTGGTGAAGAAATCAAAGGTAGTATGAGATTATCAATTATTATAAATTGTTGGTGTTTTAGTCTTGTAATTTTTTTCTTTCAAAAATAAGGTTCAATTTGTATGTAACGACGTGTGACTTTCTTTGCATATATCCAATGATACTTTACTGAGTATATATTTATAGAAATATTTTAGAAACTAATGATATACTGAAATTCTGTTGTGATTTAGGTGAATATATGTGTAAATGTTAAATATAGACCAGAGAAGAAAATAGAAGATAAAGGCTGATTGTTTCAAATTTCGATGCATATATTTGAGAGGATTGCTGTCGAAAAGAAAATAATAAAAGGATAATAAAAAAAATTATATATATAGAAAATAATAAAAGGATAGCAAAAAAAATTATATATATCCTTAAAAAAATTACATATGTGTGTGTATGTGTGCACATTTTAGTTTGGTTTAATCTGTTTAGTTTTCTTTTGGGTAGGTTGATGAAGTAACAATAACCACTTGATGACTCACGCGCATAACAGGAGAATCTTAAGTTTGAATTTGTGCCACTATGTTCAACCTCCAATTTCATAGTTTTTAGTTAAGTCAAGACTTGTAGAATTTTTAATTAGTTTAAGTAAACTACGATTAAAATAGTATGATCCAACAAGTAATTGATTAATTATTCGAGCAATTTAACTAGTTGATTAATTTGGTCATTTTTTAAAGGGTTAAATAAGTAAATGGTCCATCTAAATATAACAACATTTGATTTTAGTCCCTCTAAAATATATTTTAGGCTTTTGGTCCCTCTAATATTTTCCATCTATGAAATTAATCCCTACTTTTTATTCAGCTCATGTCTAACCTTCATATTTCTCAATGAAATTTTTCAGAAAAGGATAGAATATTATGACAATCTCTCACAAAAATAATTAGAATTTTTTTAACAAAACATAAATTAAATATGAATTTTAATGTTTTTGGTGCTAAAAAGTTCATATTAAATTCATGTTATGTTAAAAAATTCTAATTTTTTTTGAAAAATATTGTCATAATTTTCTACCAATTTCTGGAAAATTTCATGAAAAAAATATGAAGTTTAGACATGAGTTGACTATTCAAATTTCATTAATACAATTTTTTGGAGGGACCAAAAGTCTAAAAAAAATTTAGAGGGAATAAAATCAAATATTAGTATATTTAAGAGGATCATTTACTTATTTAACCCTTTTTTAAATCATTGAAAAGTACCGAGGATTCCTTGGCAAGGAATGATGGATTATCATAAAAATGAATTCAATTTTATATACTTAATTTTAAAAATATCATTATGAAATACAAATTAAATTTTTTAATCTCAATTGTATATTCTTTATCTAAAATCTAATATATGTTAAAGTTTCTGGTTAAAAATTAATCACTACCACAATAGCATGGTCATACACTAACATTTTTTTAACATCATTGAGGCTCTACAATCGTCTAAGAAAATATTCTTTAATAATAAATTATATATTAAGATCATATCCTACTTGTGTTTGGATGTGAGTTTGAAACCACATCACATTGCAATATCACTTCCCAAAGTATTCTCATCGTGAAAATTGTAAAGCTGGAATTTAAAACTTTTGCGTTGTCACAAATTGTTGCTGTAAGTTTCATCAAATTGACGCAAGTCCAACCATATACTAATTGAACATAATAGCACAAAGCTGATCTCATAATATAAAATATTTAGCCTAAATTTACAACTCTATGATCAAGAGACTCATTTTCTATTAGTAAAATCGAACTCTATATATTAAGATGACCAATACATAACACATTCATGTTGTGCATCAACCACTTATGATAGATGATACGATAAGATGAATTTTTTAATATATCAAATGGTAAGATATTTTTTTTACCCTAAAGTGGTCATAGCAAAAAAGATATGGTAAGATGATTGTATCAAAATTAAAACACTATAATTAATTAACCTATAAGAAGTTGACAGCAGTTTCAAGAAGAAAGGCCAAAACTCGACGCTGAAGCGAGCCGTGTATTTTGGCTTTAACACTGCTTGTGCTTGGTGGAGGAGAGCAGAAGAGATACGCATCTACGCAAGAGGCAAATCGCAGCTTTATTTGTAGGCCCAAATATTATTAAATTATCTTAATCCTCTTTCATTGATTCCTTCTCCATCTTTCCACGTCTCTTTGCATTCTCCAAAAGTCGCTTATCATTTCTTGGCGCTACCAACTTCTAGAACATGTAATCCAACTTGTTTCCACATTATTACCCTAAACAAAACAAAACAAAAATCTTCATATGTTTATTTTACCCTTGTTGTTCCATGTTTACAACAAATTGTGAATGTGTTCTACTTGTCTGACGTCAATGTTCTAAAGCATTCTTAATTTTTAATCATCCCATTTCACCCAATCAATAGTATATATTTCATAAGGTTCAAAGTCAAATATTGTGAACGTTATATACAATGAACTGAATTGAATGATCATTAGTTAATATTGAGTTTGGATGATTAAAATATACGAAGTTGAAATTGAACTATGATAACTGAATGTTTATCCAACTACTACTAAATTTCAAACAGCCATGATTAAAAAAAACTATTTATTTAATTTGATTTAATATTTGATAATCCACGGTTACAGGTTTACACATCTCATATTTAGCAAGAAAAAAGAAAAAAAATCACCGAGGAACCATCATCTTTCTCTCTAGAGAAATCCTGAACCGGTAACTCACGAAAATTCACCGAACTACAAAACCGTTTTACCCTTTTTCACCACAATGAGTATTGTAAACAAAACAGAGAAACGTTACAGCGCGTGAGAGTCACGCCCAACACAATACAGAAAATCCTCATATGAAAAGGTTGAGAACTTTCCGATCACCACCGTGACTCCACCGATCTCCAATCCCAGTCTCCAAACACGCCGTCGTCGTCACCGATTCCTCGGACGTCATCGACGGAGAACCAGGCCGGCGTTCCTCTACCGCCTTCTGTTGAAAAATCGGCGTCAATCGTAAATCAAGATTAATCGCCGCTGGTACCTTCACAAACTCCTCTGATCTCCTCCGTTTGCTTCCAGAATACACCTTGTTACTAGATTGTGAGCTCGCCAGCCCGAAATTCGGATCTCGAATCTTCCACATAGCATCAGCACCATCGTCTTCCGCCTCAGAAGCTTCATCGGTGGCAGTGAGAGGCGCGTCCAGAAGTGTCAGCTCCGGTAAAGGCCTAAGCGTGCCACCACGAAGAACCGTCTCAACCGCTGCTTGACACACGTGCCAGTTTCCAGTCCACAAAAGCCCCACAGCACCGTTCACAGGGTTAACCGTTCTCCCACACGCTTCAAACAGTAGAGACTGAAACAGAGCTGCAAAGAAAGCACACAAATTAAGCATTATTAACATGTATACGTATTCGAACTTTTGTTGACTCAACTTTCTCTTATATCTATGACCCTGAGACCGGTTAAATAATTACCTGGTCTCTGTGGTTCAGGGACGTTGGAAATGAAAGACATGAGACCAGCTCGACCAAAGAATTTGGCTACGAAAACAGTAGCGTGGCCTTGAGCTTCTGGTGTTTCGATCCATTGCAAACAAGGTCGTAAAATACATGACTCACTGCAACCCTTTCGAAGAACTCGGCACCCATTGCAACTCATGTTTCTATTTTGGTGTTACAAAATCTCTCGCATGAAAAAAGAAAGAAATAATAGTATATGTTAATAGAAAGAGAAAACAGAGAGAAGTTGGTTTAGGAATAATGGAATGGAATGGAATTGGAGAATGCGAATTGAAGTGAAGTTGGGGTATAAATAAATAAAGGGGAGGAAGGAGAAGAAGAGGGGGGTGTGGTTGGTAGTAAACTATGGTTGAGTTAAGGTTAGTTGCAAGTGGGGAGAGAGACGTGAGGGAGCGTGAGTGTGTCGTGTGTATTTGATTTAGAGGGCAGTGACCTTTTTTGTTTGTATGGGAGGGTGTGAGATTCCAATGTCTTGGGTGTGAGCGGCTCCGTGTTTCCGCGCATGAATGTTCCTCCACCGTTCGATTATTTTTTTATTATTTATTACTATTGATATATTATTTTTTATTTTTTTTATAAAATCATGCGTCATGAAACAAAACAAAAAAAAAATCTTTGGGGAGTTCCGGCTACTACTTATCAGATTTTTTAGGTTCCATGATTCACAAGTCGATCTATGCATGTATCATCTTTCTCGAAAAAAAGTAGAGTGAACTGATTCGGAGTTACCGATACCCCTAATGTTTCAAAACATGAAATTCATTACGAAGGTTTAGATTTCTCACCCTTTGATCGGGCGTTATACTCATTATTCCCATTTTCAGGCTTCATTTTGTTGCAGTGGCTTTTCGACACATTTGGCTCGAAACATGTATGATCAATGTCCTGTCTGGCATCCCTAGTAGCAAAAACTTCCTAAAATACCTTAAGATGTATTTTTGCAACACTAACCAAGATGGGATTTGATGATAGCACCTCAATAGGTGTTTTCAGCTGCTGATCATGCTCAAGAAACTTCTCCTTAGGCACATTCACCTCATGTTGCTCATGCACATCGGTGGATGAAGATGTATCATCGGTATCCTCTTTAGACTCCTTAACAGGCTCATCATTATGCAGTTATTCCTCTCTTTCGTGCACAATTCTCTCTCTCTCTCTCTCTCTCTCTCTCTCTCTCTCTCTCTCTCTACAGTATGAAATGGTTCTTCTCTAAGCGTACAATGTTCCACCTCAAATACTTTGGACTGGACATCGCAACCATCTACGACGCTGGTTCTTCCATGACATTATATTAGGAGCTGACATGTAGAGGTTGAATCATCTAATGGGATGACTTCTACCTTTGTTGCATTGCAATAACAGGTTCTTGAGAATAAGAAGTGTTTGCATAACCATAATCAATTCTTGAGGTATCTCAACATTACCTTCTAGGCAATGTAAGATAAGAGAATATGATGACACAGTTAGATTGACATCATTGTTAACAATTGGTGCTTCAGGACCTTTAGAGGTACCAATACCATCATCATTTGCTTTTGCAGCATACCTTTGAACTGTAACGTCCCGATTTTTTTTATCCAAGACATTATATCTATTTTGTTCCTATTAAAGAAATGCTACTTTTTTTTTTCTTCTTCTAAACAAATTAATAATGAAATCCAATTCCCATACAATTTTTTTTCTTAAATAAAGAGGTACTGGTTAATAATTAGTCGAACCTGGAGCAAAATTTATTCATTTCAAAGAATAATAACGAAACTAGTTGAATGTTTTCCCAGCGGAAGATAACTCATCTCCGCACTTCTAAATTTTCTAAAAAATTCAAAACAACAAATAATACCATAAATGTTTATGGGTTAATAGTGTTTTACCTCCTTGTAATATATGTCATTTCCGGTTTACCACTCTGTAAAGAAAAATAGATTTCATCCTTGTAAAATAAAGATTCTCCAACAAGGACTATCATTATGATTTATGAGCACCTTTAGATTTGATACTAATATTTTTACTGTTTTAAAAGGTTTGTTACTATATGTATCTTTAGGTTTGTTACTGATCTTTTTAGATTACAATATGCACCTCTAGATTTTGTTACTATTCTTTCTGCAACTACACAACCTTGCTATTTACACCTCCCTCTGCTCGTAAACCCCGAATGCAATAATCATGTGATTTAAATAATAAATATCCAAAAAGGTTTAGATGTCACTTCGTCATTCGTTTCAAGACATACAAATATTCAGTTTCAAAAACATCGCAGCGGAAAAATCTCAACAATCAACATAAAAAAAAAAATCAGTGACATATAGTCATCCTTAAATACACCTAATAACAAATCTTAAAGGTCATAGCAAGGCTCCAAACATAAGTTATATCTCAACAATCAGATAATAATCCCAACATAAATCAACGACGAAAGAAAACAAAACCCGATCTCCTAGTCAGAGCCCGACACAACTAAAACTCCAAAGTAGATAACGGAGGAAGCTTCCGCTATCCTCAAGCAACTCACCAAACAAGCTAAGCAACTAATCATGCAAATCACCTACGCCATTTTAACAAATCTCGCGGTGGTCAACTGAACGACCACTGGGGGTTAGATAATATTCCACAAGTAAATTTAATTAAACATAAGCATTTAAGGATTTCATGCATAACACATATACATACTCAACAATCCCAGAATACTAACTCCACATGAATATTATCCTTCCCTTATCATAACATATCAACATATTCATTCCTTAATAACACCATCATTAAAAGCTCATCACTTACAACATCAAACAATATAAGAATTTCTCACCTCTTTACTTGTTTAGTTAAATCATCAAACCACACCTATTTTGTTTTTAGAAAATATAAACATACATGCAACTTTACTCATTTTACATGAAGCACATATTTCATCTTATGCATATAATTCATCTAATTCACCTCAATCATATAGATCACACAAACTCTTGCCTATTCAACTCAATAAATATAATTCATCATTTCAAAATGTAGGCAAGGAAATCATCATTATCAAAGTAATCACCAAATTATATATATATATATATATAATTCTCACCTCATTACTATCACTAAAATAATTATCATCAAATAGATTCACCAAGTGTATAAGCACAAACAAGTAAAACATACAATTAGAGTCTGGTTCAAATATTCAAAACCATCAACAAAAGTCCACCAATGCACATATACACCAATTCACATAACCACAATCATTCACCAAATTTTACCAATGCACATATTCATTAAGTCACTTATTCAATTATGACATGACTCGCCAATTAACAAATGCATGCAATGTTCTAAACTCTTCTCTAGATTCATGTTGTACCATATGATTTCGGAGATAATTTTACCGTTATGAATCCACCAAAGTAATAAACATCACCAATTATGTTATGCAAAAGCTATGTAATAAAATCACCAATTACATTCTTCAAAGTTATGTAATAAATAGGCTTAATTGCATGTTTGATACCTTATGTTTATTTTAGTTTTTAAGTTGATCCTTTATGTTTTAAAAGTTTCAAGTTGGTCCCTTACGTTCTAAAAGTTTCAAGTTGGTCCAAAACGTTACTCACGTTGGAATATGTTAGTCCCTTCAGTCACATAACAGTTAAAGATTCGGGTTGACAATATGGGTGATGGAACTTAACTTATTTAGGAAATCAGTTTTAAAACATTATTTTAATTTTTTTGTTTTATTAAACTCAATATCATGTCGCGAAATGGACTAACTTATTCCAATATGAGTAACGTTTTGTACCAACTTGAAACTTCTAAAACGTAAGGGACCAACTTGAAACTTTCAAAACATAAGGGACCAAATTGAAAACTAAAATAAACATAAGCGATTAAACATGCAATTAAGCCTAATAAATATCACCAATTACATGCTTTAGAACACCTTAACATGTATGAATGCATGGACTTCAAGTAAGGACTTGACAATGCATAACTCACCAAACTATATTAACATAATAATCATCACCAATTATGTTTTTCACCAACAATTGCATTATCAAATACTTACATCCATCCAATCAACAAGTCATAATTCAACAAGTCATCACCAATTCATCAAATTAAAATCATTAAAAGAATCATCAACATATAAACATTTTAAACACCCAATAATTTTAAACACTCAATCATCATCAATTCATTCTTATTCTATCATATAAACATGAATACTTTCCATTTACAAGTTTTGGAATCATAAAACTCAATTTCAATAAAGTTCGTCTATTTTCATAAAATTGCATATTTTGACATTATCGCATAATTCATCATATCTCAAGTGTATAAATCTCCAATTCAATCATAAATTCATATTATCATGTGTGTAAGTCATTTGCAAACTAGCAGGACATATCTCAAAGTTTCACCAAAGTTCGTCTATGAAAAATCCTAAGTTTCATCTATTTTTGTCTTTTTACCGAAAACTAAGTTCCATGTTCTTAAAGTCTTTTAATAAAATTACATCATCCATCTAAGTCCACTATTACAGTAGTCAAGTTAAAATATCACCATTGCTCTTAAGAAAAATCATTGTCCGATTATTTCAAAACAAGTTCGTCTCTAATTTCAAGTTTTTTCTCATTTTCACAAAGCCGCTATAAGTCTAATCATATCATGTTCCTGCAAGAATTAAACTCAAAACAGCAAATTAGCATATCATTTTCAACTCAAACCTCTCATGTTCAATCACCAAAACATAGTTTATTTCACATAATCACTTAAAATGAATTTCAGCTTAAAAACATGTTTTTCTCTAATCCAATTCCAACCAAAACCATTTCTCAAACCATCAACACATTCATATTCACAATAACAACTTTATCAAGTAAAACATGTGTTTCAAATCATCAACTCACCAAGTTTCACAATCATTATTTGTTTTTCACACAAATCGCAAAACCTTGCAACTTAAGCCAAACTTCAAAACCAACATCATCATATCATTTAATATCACAACTCCATAAATACATACTCATTTATACACTCTAATAACTTCCTTAAACCCAATATTAATTTTGAGAAAGTTTCACGGTTCAAAGAAAAAGTTGTGCTGAAATTTCATAAAAATTCACCGTGACCTACGTGTAGTAATTTGACCATAACTTAAAATTTGAAAATCATTTGGATGTCAAATCAAAGCCATTAAAAATCTAACATCTTTATCTACAACTTTCATGTTTACACCTATGGCCAAATCTACACTGATCAGTACCAGTCTTCATTTCAAATTCGGATGCAGAAATGAAAAAGTAAAAAAAAAAAAAATTTAACTTATTAAAACTTCACATTTATCAACTTTAAGTTCATGAATTCTCATCAACAACATATACCCAACAACAATTTTGTACCCAATCACATACAAACATAAACAATTATATGCCAAGTGATTTGAATCATGTTTAAACAGAAATCATTCACATAAATCATGGTTTTGACACAATTAAGTAAAAATCACCAAAAACAACTTATTATGAATCAAAAGCATGAACATTTTTTTTTTGAAGAAGCTAAATTAGCCCACTCAAATTGACACCGGAGAGGATCGAACCTGAGACATCGAGGAGGAGCACACTCCCAGGTCCCAAGCCAATACCAAAAGCATGAACATGAACATGTTAATTTACCAATTCAACGAAAATCAGTATACACATAATTACCCACTAATTAAGAGCACAAATTTCACCAAACAAAATCATCAATTCAACAATTAATCATAAGCTAGAACAAGAAGAAAAGTGATTATGAGAATAAGTATCCAACCCCCTTACCTCAAAGCTTTACCAACACTAACTTTGGCTTCACTCTCCCCTTAGCTCTTGAATTTCACCTCTCCTAAGCTCTTGATCTTCTTTCCTCTAAGCTCTTCTCTTGTTCCTACTTTCTCTCTCTACCTCTCTATGTTTACGACAATTTGTAACTATGAGAAATGATCTAGTTTTTCTCTTAAGATGTATCCTTATATACACCACATATAGAGCTAAATTAGGTTAAACCTTAATGGGGCTCTAAAACTCATGTCACTAAATTCTCAAAAGTTACTACATTCACTTAAATCATTAAAACACCGGATAGTTATTATCTCTAAATTATTACCACAGTTGTTTCTATCTTAGTAAAAATAACTATTCTCACTAAAACATCAAAAAAGAACCTTCTTAATAAAAAGACTAATTTACCCTTACCCACAAAATGACTAAAATGCCTTTGAGTCTGAAAATGACTAAAACACCCTTCTAGGCCAAAATCCGCTAATCCCGAATAAAATACACACAGAGACAGATAATCACACATAAACACATATAATAAATAATTAAAATAATTTTATCGAAAAACGGGTTGTTACACACTACATATGTCACTATTTACACATCGTTTTCTACCCAGTTTTACTAATGCACTACTGTTTACACTCTACCTCATTATTCTATTACTAAAAATGCTATTTTCTTCCAAAAATTTATTTTCTCTGTTCCTCTAACCACTCCAATTAACTTATCTAATTATTTGTTACATATTCTCCCAATAAATACGAATAATTAAATTAATAATGTCAAGAGTGTATTCCATTTGTATATTCTTATGCATAAATTATAAGTACCATTCATATCAATAAAAAAATTGCTATATCAATTTTAATTTTAATATGTACTAATATTTATTGAGATAATTTGATTTTTAATAGTGTGAAACGATAATATGATATAATTCTTTTTTTTTTGCTAAGCAAGGAGAAATGACAGACATCAGGTGGCAACACGGACATCCCATCTAGGTTGGCACCCCGGAAAACCTTCATCCTATGCCGCCAAACTCTAAAATTTTATTAAAAAAAGGAAAAATATATACAAGAAGAGGGGGGGACTAGGCCAAAACCCTCTGAAGAAAAAATAGAAAAAAGTGCAAATAGACTATAGCAGACTAAGGAAATCTGTAGCTAGGCAAACCAATTCTGTCACGAAAGAAATCCAAATGCAGCTCCACCAGAAGTGAATCTAACCAAACTAAACCCTCTCCAAAGCAAAGAAGAATTTCAGAGTGGAACACTAAGGCATTGCCAATGTTACAATAAAACGCACCAAGGAAAGTATTTAGGGAGTCCTGAAAGAGACCCCACAGGACGGTTGACCTCAGACATTCCAGAAGAGGAAATTCATTGAGCATTAGGTGGGGGGATACCATTTGCACGGGTGTTATATGACGTTTTTACTAGCACTTGTTTTTTTACTGCTTATTGCTGCTTATTGGAAAGAACTTGTGTGAATCCTTCATCTATCGTTCATTTGTCGTTTTCACGAATTCTAGCCCATAAATCCATGTCGCTCTGAAAATACTTGGAGATATGAACCTCACGTTGATGAGCATGTATGAATCGGCCTGACTCATTCAAAGTCGCAACATTTATTTCATCACTGGCAATAGCTCCTGTGTTGTCAAGGGGCCTTGATGGTGCAAATTGCTCCCTATTCGTAACAGTAATTTCAGCCTCATTATTGCCTTGCAAAACATCGTGTTCTTCGGCTGCAATGAAAATATCTTGGACATCTTCCTGAGTTTGAGTTTGTTCAACTTCCTGTGAATGCACTTCAATTTGCGCAACTGCAGTGGCTTCCTCCAAGACATGAAATGATGTGCGTTGTAACCGAGTTTTGGGAATATCCTCTTCAACAGTCTGGAATTCAATATTTAAAACCGAGAATTCCTTGTTAGCTTGTTGGACTATGCGTGCATCGACATTAATATTCGGGATGGATTCATCATTGGAATGGTTCTCCTCCTGCCTGGTTGTGGTGTCATCTTGAGTTTGGTCATGTGTTAAATCAACCTGCGGAACTTGGCCGTCGGATGTAGCATGCTGGATCACCGGAGCTTCGAAAGCCTTTGAAGAGCCTATGCCATTAGGATTGTCTTTGGGCTGCAATTTTTGAGTTTGTTGCTTCTGAGAAACAATAGCCTTCTTCTGTTTGTCAATCACATGATTATCTTTGGTGGGGTGCAGCCACCGACAGTTTGAAATGTGGTGTCCAATGTTCTTACAATGAGAACAAAATGCCGGCAATCTTTCATATGTAACTTCAATTGCAAAAGAGAACCCTTCCCTTTCAATCATTATCTCATGGAAGAGTTGTCATGACAATGTCGACCAAAATCCGCGCATAGTGTCCGAATACGCGGGTTTGCGTGGCTGAGTCAATGAGTATGGTCGTGCCAATTGCACTCGCAATATCTCGTAATGTGTGGTCCATTCAATATTCTTGAGGCAACTCCTGCAATCTAATCTAGACATGGGTGTGTGTTTGGCGTTGTGTGCGCGCACTGAAATCCTTGGACCATACAATAAGCCGAAGTAATCCAGGTTTCATACTCAACGTACCTTTGATCAGAACAGTTCGCAAATCGTCATAAGAAGCACAAGTGAATTCAAAATAACCTCTGCCCAGTGGTTTCATCTTCCATGGTCCAATATTTGTCTAGTGTTGTTGAAGTTATGTTAGAACCTCCTTCGGTAGATATGGCCTGTCTCCTTTGTTCAACACCAGTCGTCCGCGTAGGTTACGCTTGCAGACGTCAACTCCCCGTGCATAGGTGTCTTTAGATATTTGAATGCAAAACGTCTCGCCATGGATAAACGGCTGCGGTAGTGGCTTGGAGTTGTTTGAGTTAGTCACGGCCACAAGAGCCTGCGAACCCCGGAGGGCCTGAAAAAATTAAGGTTTCTGAATGGCAACTGGTGTAGGAGTTGGGACCGCAGTAGTTGCACTCGGCACTGATGAAACAACTGCAACAATTGAAGCAGACGTTGCTGTCACGATTGCTGAAGGAGGGACCGGTAACACAAACTCTGCCTGCCAATCAAACATGGCAAGGCAAGCAAAATGGCAGCAGCCCTTCATGAATCAACAATCACACGTGAATTATAGAAACAATTGAACAATTGGACAATTGAATAATTATGTTGAACAATTGGAGAAAAAAATGGTGATACAATCACATGTGAAAACAATTCCAAACGTTGCAAAGAACCAAAGATTTTACCACCGATTGAAAATTAAAGATGCTAGCAACACAAGGATATGCACAAGGATGGAGCACATGCTAAGAATTTGAAACCCTAGCAGAGCTGTAAGTACTCCATCGCCTCAATGATAGAACAACACAAATCAAAATTCATAAGCTTGTATTTGTTGTAGGCTAGGGCATAAGTCTTTGTCGGTCGAACAGTTTTATTTCCACTCATAAATATATATAAAAATAAAAACATTCTATTCAATTAACATCGGTTCAATCTCAGTTGAAATCAGACCTTTAAACCCTTAATCCCTTACCTAAATTGGTTTAAAGTTTGGTCTGATTCTGATTACCTTTATTTTAGTCACACCAAAAAATTAATCATGGACCTTCCCTTGTTAATATGGTGAAATTTAATAATGAAATACATATGTAAAACTACCATTTAACCATTATGTAACTTTATTATACTTTATAGAATAAAACATATGTAAAAATGAGCTTTGCAAGTTAAATGTATTTGGTTTAGAATTTAGAACCAATACATTTGACTTTTTAGAATATATTTTTTTTATCATATTTCATTCCATAGTAGTTTTTATATTAGTAAATAATATTATTTCTGGTCAACATCTTTAATTAGGCTCATTTATATGGTTCAACGTCTTTAATTAAATTATATATATATATATATATATATATATCGGTCAAATGTATTTACAATTATGAAATGACAGTTTTGGTATAACTTGTACTATATAAGCAAACAACTAGCCAACACCAATACACACCAACACAGTTTGAGAATCTTTGAATACTAATAATTACGATCTAAGCATTATGAAACTCCAATTTGTAGTGTTTCTCATTCTAGTATTTCTGGCCTCAATGTCTGTGAGAAATCAAGCCATCGCGGGGGGTTAGGAACCCATCAAGAATATCAATGACTCGCATGTGATTGATATCGCCAACTATGCTGTTACCGAGCACGACAAGCAAGCTGGGTTGAACCTGAAATTGGAGAACATCATCAGTGGTGAGACAAAGGTTGTCGATGGAATAATCTATTGTCTCAACATTACTGCTGGTGATGGTTCGGCTTCAAACAAATATAATATTGCTGTGTTGGAGAAATTACAACAACACTTTAGAAACCTCACTTCATTTGTACCTCTTCAGAATTAATTTAATAAATGTTGTTTGATTCTAAGGTTTTATTGAATAATTCTCTTGTAAATTTATTATTATATCAATAAAAAGACAATGTTTTAAACAGACTAATGGATTGTGCATCTAAATCAATGGTATACTATTATCTATATGTTCACAAACTTTCTTGTAGATATCATTTTCTAAAAATTTCATATGGATTTGTGCGTTTTGACATTTTGATTCGGTAAATAATTTATTTTGGAAAAAGAATAAAATTTCATCATCATCACTATCATCGTTTTTTTATGAAAACGTATAATGGTTATATAAATTAAAAAATTAGTCATGAATTTTTATTGATGATATGTTTTTCTGAACTTACTCTTGATGATTTAATCAATTTTTTTTATATTTATTCTTAGTCGTATTAATTTTTTTAAAATACAACCATAAATATAGTTTACACTAAAGTATATATTTTTATTTATTAAATGAATGTTGTTCATTGGTTTCAGACACACACATCCTTTTAAACACACACACTTGTGTGTTTGTTTCATTTTATTTTGCAGAAATAAATAAAATCTCTTTACAACATCCAATATAAAATATTTCATAAATTTATTATTTTTTATTAATTGTTTATATATAATAGGTTTTATTTTTAATAGGAAATTAAATGTTTTTTTCCTTCTAATTTTGATAGTATGATAAATATTTTTTATTGAGTACTTAATATTACTTTTAAATATTATCAATTATTAGTTTTAAGTAAAAATTGTTGTATTTATTAATTATCAAACAAGTGGTGTTCATATGAGTTAGGTATATGCACTTTGAAAATAAACAACAATAGGTTTAATTGCATTTTTGCTGATTATTTTTGTTTGACAAAATATTTAAATTTATAAAAAAAGGAAAGCATAAACATAACTCATAAAAACAAAAATAGATGAATAAAGAGTAGCAATTAAAATAAAATGCATCTTAGACAGTGAAGTCTACACTACCAAATTAAATTTAGTTTTTTTTTTTTTGTTAGCTTTCAACTGATACATAGTAGAGAATAATAGAAAAGCTTTGACTAAGAGAGGGATATATCCCATATTTGCTTTAGAGAACAACTATAAGTCAACAAAAAGCAATCATTAGTTAAGTCCAACCTCTTACACCTTGCGTGATACATATACTCATATATGTTCTTAAGTTGCATAAGTAATCTATTTAAATATTGCATACAAATTATAAACTAGTAAAGAGATATGAGGTCTCCCTGTCTAAGTCATTTCGTAGCTTGGAAAGGACTAGTCATATTGCCATTTACATTAGAGGTGACAAAACATCGCCCAATTAGTAAACTTAGATGGTGTCGTACCTGATAAGAAGGTGACTGCCGACGCTTTAAATGCGGTGGTTTGAATGGTGGTAAAATGCGTCAAGAGTGCTTCTTGGAACGGCCGGGGTGTGTGTACCTGCAGGCTCTCCGACGCTCAAGTTAGTAGAGATCAGAGAGTGAGGGTTTAGAGGAAGAGTAGATTCTACCTAGGGGACTGCTAAGAGTCTCATATATATAGAGGTGAAGGGCTACAGAGCCGTTGTAATGGCACACCTGGGTCAGACGGTTACGAAATTATGGAAAGTGTAACCGCCAGAGAGATTATTGCGGAAACGTGCAAAGAGATGTTGTGGTTCGTTTGAACCAGTCTTGTATGCCCCGTGCACCCCCCTCACGGTGGAGGGGTATGTCACAAGTAATATTGCCAAACTTGGTGTTTGGGTTTTGGATTGTATTGAGCCTAAGTAAATGGGCCTAAGATCCTTTTGGCCGGTCCAGAACAGATGAGATGCCCAACTTAAGCATAAGATACTTTACAAAAGGTCACTCAAGATAATTGTAGGATTTTTAACCGTCAATTTTCTACATACATCATGGAGAAATATCATTCCTACCATAACTTTTGACTAGTTCATAGTTTAATATCATCATATTATAGATTGTTCTTCCTGTGACAAAAGTTGATTGATTCTTACACACAATGCTACTCAAAATACCTTGCATTCTATTTGTTAGAACGTTGATGAGTCAATAATTAGTCTTTAAATTAGTGTCTTTTATTTAATATTTAAGTTTATTTTAATTAGATTTAATATGTTTTTATTTCCTTCTAGAACTATT
>Ga0228710_1001867_pt1 | contig 32475 bp, 15 predicted proteins | sample MedpolnodulmetaG_FD_177995 | JGI IMG/M metagenome (GOLD analysis project Ga0228710, IMG submission 177995) | Root nodule microbial communities from Medicago polymorpha collected in Santa Monica, California, United States - pink nodules | ecosystem: Host-associated > Plants > Roots > Nodule... | reverse complement strand
TTATCCGCTGCACATAGACTCTGAACTCACTCAGACTCTGAACTACTTCAGACTCTGAACCTGAGGACAGTTATCTAGAACGTAAAAGAAGAAGTTTCCAAAAACACAATTCAACCCCCCCTTCTTGCGGGCTATTTTTTATGACTTTGATGACATGTTAGATATCAATTTTTTTATTTACTAATCATTGATTCATTTTTTTTTAATAATTAATAAAAAAAAAACTCTTTTTGGCAAATAAATAAACAATAAATAGACAATTACTCCTCGAAATTGTAAGTTTCATTAATTACCCCTCTGACGTCAACAAAACTTCAATTACCCCCATGAAATTGCACAACGTTAATCAGTTTACCCCCTCCGTCAAATTCTTCTGTTAGTCAACGTCGTGTTTTGCAAATACCACCCTGAAGTTTTGCACTTATATGCAAAATGTCCCCCGAACTTGAAAATTTATATACATTTTTCTTATACTTGACTCAAAATATATTAAAAGCAAACGATTAAAATGGTGGTTGATATCCTTGCTTTGTTCTTGCAGATCTTGTGCTTGGATGTGGTTTTAATAGTATAAGTATATTTTGTCTTTGCAACAAAAAAGAAGTAGTAGGTAAGTAAATGTGAAGGGACCGAAGTTGAACCTATTAAGTAGATCAGGACAATACTGAAGCGTAGGAATGAAATAGAAAAGCATAGGTGCATAAGAAACAACTATTCAGTTTCAAACATAATCTAAAGGAACAACAAAATAGTTCATATAACATAGATGAAGAATCAAGTATCAAGTGGAGATTCTAAAAGATTTTCATTAAAGTTAACTGTTAATTGTTTGCCTTGAATATCTTTTGAGTCAAGTATAAGAAAAAAATATAAATTTTCAAGTTTGGGGGACATTTTGCACATAAGTGCAAAGCTTCAGGGGATTTGCAAAATGTGATGTTGACTAACAGAAGAGTTTGACGGAGTGGGTAAATTGATTAACGTTGTGTAAATTCAGAGGGTAATTGAAGTTTTATTAACGTCAAGGGGATAATTGACGAAACTTATAAGGAGAGAGTGTAATATGTAATTAGACAATTAACCCCACTAAATTAATGATATCATTAACTTAAGTGGGGATAATTAAGGAAATTTGGTGGTAATGAAATTTCTTATTATAATAGTAGATATACGAATATCTATTTTTATATTGATTTCTTACAATTGTAACTAAAAAAATGGTTGTCGCTTATAATTATAAAAAAAATTAGATAAATATTTGTAACTGATTATATAAAAGAAAAACATAAGACAAATATTTATCATTGATACATAAAATATTATAGAACAAATATTTATTACTCATAAATACAAACAAAACACGGGACATAAAAAACGGGATAAATATTTGTCAATGGTTAATATAGAAAAAAAAAATGGGACTCATGTTTAACTTTGATAAATATTAAGAAAAAAATGGGATAAATGTTTCCTACTAATACATGAAAAAACAAAATATAAATATTTGAACCATAAATGTAAACCATGATAATTGTAATTGTTTTATTTAATTGAATCACGTTGATTTCTCTCTTTAAAAACTAACGCTCTTCCATTCTCTCTAGACCTGAACCACCGTAGATATCCCTTTCTCCTCCAATATCCAAACTTTCACATTCCAAGATGTACATCCAGCATCATAGTGGTGCTCGCGCTGCTTCACGACGGCACCACCGTTACCCCGATGGGTCTGTAACTCAATGGGCGGTTCTAAATCACTACTAAAAAAAGGTCCTTTTCGGACGGAATTCGGACGGAAATGTGTTTTCGGACGAAATTCGGACAAATAGTGCGTTGTTCGAAAAAGCCGCGTCGCAAATTGTATTTTCGTCCCAAATTTCGTCTGAAATATATCTCCGACGGATTTCGTACAGTTTTTGCCCAAACACAGTTGTGGGATATTGGACTAAACTTCAAACGGATTTCGGATGGAATTTAATTTAATTTCTTACGGATTTCGGACGGATCTAGTTTGCTGTTCCAATTAAACTGAAAGTGGCAGAGGAACCAATTTGACTGATAAACATAAACAGCAGTAGTTCAACATCATACAAAAAACCCATAACTTATATTTCAATTAGAATAGCAAAAACACAAACCACAAACATGACATACACTCATTTGGAACAACAAAAATGCACAAAAGCCAAAATATATTTCAACATCAAACATGAATCAGGTCTAGGTAGTTAAGCACACTAAAAACCCTAATAAATAAAACAAAATAAACCTTGAAATTGAACCTAGAATCAGGAACATGGTTGATTTAATTTGTTGAAGAGAACACATTATAATAGAGAGAGTGAATGGTAATACCTTGAAAAGCTTGAGAAATAATAAAAAAAAAAAAAAAAACTGAGAATCCAAACTGAGATCTGAAGAGAAGAGAAGCAAACCTTGAAGAGCTTGAAACGTAATTGAAGAGATTGAAAACGTGATTGAAGAGATTGAAAACGTGATTGAAGAGCTTGAGAACCTTTTTGGAATAAATTGATTGATTAGCTTCAGAAATTGATTTTATTAGGGTTATGAAAGAGGGAAAGTTTTTTTTGACAAATGAAAGAGGGAAAGCAGCACGGTGAAAATTCTAAGGGAGAGAGAGAAGCGGGATATGAAAATTTTCCAAATTAAAAAATAAAACTAAAACCCTTAAAATATATCTGTCTGAAATCCGTCTCAATATTTCACACGGTTTTGGGACGGATTTGTTTTTTAAGGAAATCCGTGCGAAATTTGTGGGAAAAAACCTTGTTTAAACATGTAATAAAAATTGCACACGCTTTTGGGACGGATTTGGGACGAAAACTTCGCTCCGTTAAAATTGTCCCAAATCCGTCCGAAATTTTCAGACAAATAAGTTTCCGTCCGAAAATGACCTTTTTTTAGTAGTGAATCCACATCGTCGCCACGGAGATGGCTCTATGGTTTCTGTTGGTTTTGAAGGTGTGGTGGCTTTCAATAAGTTTTGTGGTGGTGTTCTTGCTCTCCTCTGGTTTGTGCCATTCTTGTTTATTTTAGTGGTTAAAAAATGGTGACAGAAATTATAAATTTTAGTGATTTTTTTTACAAAGACTATAAATATTGACGAAAATTTCAAGAGCTTTAAAAATATTTTTTCGATGAGAATCTCTCAATAGAGTCATTAGACATCTCTGTTAGATTTTTAATTAAAAGAAATGCTAACAAGTGTCCTCCTATAGGGCACTTGATAAGAAGTATAATGAGAAAATTTTATGTTGAAAATTGTACTTTTTTTTTTGAAGAGATCAAAATGGGATATATTAACAAAGGCGATGTAGTCTCATCAGTACAAGGCGTACCTACGAGAACACCCCAACCAAACAAGTGTCATACAAGATATTTACAAAACTATGGTCAGTCGAGGCCCAAGCACCGCATAGGGTCTGACCACCAACTCTGAGTGCCATACACAAACGTAGTGTTTTTAGCTTTTAGCCACTACAAAGAATGAAATTTTACTTTATCTAAAAGCTGTAAAATAGGCGTTTCTACGTTGTTGAAGATCTGATTATTACGTTCTCCCCATATTAGCCACACACAAAGGAGCCAAAGTACTTGGAGAAACGAGCTGTGATACTTTGATGAACCTGTAGAATGTATAAATTGGATGAAATGATCAGTTAAGGTAAGGGGATCCACTCCAGACACACCAATCCACGACCTGATATGCTGCCATAACGACCCGAAAACATCACAATGAAGAAACAAGTGGGACGCTGTCTCCGCATGACCGCACCCTGATACACACGTGTCTCCGTCGATCGGAACAATGCCGCGCCTATGAAGATTGCTTCTGGTCGGCAACCTATCCTTCAAGAGACGCCAAGCGACGATAGACACCTTCAAGGGAACCTGCTTATGCCACACTAGATCTCTGGTTGCGTCGAATGTGAAGGAGACCGTCTCTGTCAGAATCTGATAAGCTCCCCGCACCGTGTAGCCATCATGAATGTCTGGATCCCACTGCCACCTGTCAATAATATTAGCCTGCACAGTAACACCATCAAGTAATTGTACATTTATTAAATTGAAATTTTAAAAATTGACTTTTGCTTTATAAAACTCATCAATCATTTCTATGTTTGTCTTCTTAACTAGTGTCTTAAGGACAGTGTCCCAATGACACTTGCTAACATATCACTTTAATTAAATGTAGGTTTAAGGACATTTGTTCTTAAAAAAAAGTTTTAAGGGCATTGGTTTTTTCTTGTAATGGCTGGAAATCCACTTTTGTTAAAAATTTAAAAATAAAATAGTAATTTATAAATTTCAATTAAAAAGAGTTATTTTTACCCCTTTAATTAATAGACAAGATTTCCTGTTTAGAATTAAATAATCGAAGAAGCGCACGCATTAGTCCTAGCAGCCGCCCTCACATTTCTGCGACCATAAATCACACATTAGTCTTCTCTTCCACAATGATAAACAACTCTTCATTCAACAACACACTCTCAAAGCGACACCGTTTTCGTTCTTCTACTTCTAGGGTTTTGTGTTATGGCTACATTCAAGACCTACACTGATGCGTGCTTCACAGGATCCGCTTTTCCGCTTCATCCTTCCAATGTTACCACTAACAAAGCCACTAGGTTCAAATTTTCCATTTTATTTATCATTATCAGCCACTAATTGTTATTGTCTTTTTTTTTTTGTTTGGAACTTTTTTGTTTTTGTGTTCATGCATGTGTATTGTAGTTGATTCTATATGAACATTGTTGATGAGGCTGTTTATTAATTGAATAGTTGTTATGTTTGAATAAGGATTTTGTAGGCTTCAGATGCATGTGTGTGCGTGGATCTGTTAAAACATTTGTCCTTTACTAATTACAAAATTCCAGAAATTCGAGTGTTTTGTAAAAAATAGCTTAATAGTTGTGTAATTGAGAGAACAAAATGATGAGCTACTTAAATTAGCTTATAAATACACGCGTGAGAAAATGATGTTTGCGTAGCAGATAGTTGATAAACTAGCTTATGACGGATGACCTATAAGCTAAGTTATAACTGATAGCGGATAAGTAGCTGATTGAATTTATAGCGGATAAGTAGCTGATTGAATTTATAGTGTTTGGCAAAAATAATGCTTGAAGTAACTTATAAATATGAAATGACATAAAAAAATGTATTTTTATTTTTTATTTTTTCAACAAGATTGTAAGGGTAAAATTGAGATAAAAAGTAAAAAGTGATAAGCTATAAGCTACTTGAATTAGCTTATCAAAGAATGCTATAAGTTCATAAAAATAAGCTATAAACTCATTAGAAAATGACAGTAACCAAACAGGTCTTTTGTCGTCATACAAGCTTAAAAGCTATAAGCATTAAGCTCAAATATGCGTCTTACTAAAATATACCTTAAACATGTCTATTTTAGGCATATGAGCTTATAAGGTAACTTATTGTGCTTGCCAAACAGACCCAATATGTTGTTTCATCATTGAGTCTACTCTGTTTTCTTATTTTGCGTTAAGGCTTATCTGTCTTCATGTGTGAGTCTCGTGATTTATCAATCTAATTTTTTGTTTGTTTAATGTTAAACGTTTGTCTGTATTATTCAGGAACTCTTCCTGGAAGCCCACACAAGCAGCTGTGAATTCCACTTTTCACCTCCCAATGCGTAGTTATGAGATGAAAAATAGGTAGGTTTGAATAATGAATCTACTGTTCCTAATTCATTAGTTTTCCTACTAAATTCTATATTTTCCATTTGTTTTAATCTTCTCATTTGTTCAGGTTTATGCTTTATATGTATTGTGTGGTTATGTCTTATATTGTGTAGATTGGAGGGAAGTTAGAACTATAGAATATATGCTCCGGGTAGGATTTCTGGAAGAGACACAGAAACTAGTTTTATAATCTGATCTGTGATGAAACCATAGAGGAGATTTAAACAAGAGACTCTCACTTATTTACACATTGAGCATATTTTGAATTCGTTTTCCTCTATTATTCAGTTTGAGATTTTGTTTAGACATTGATTTTTATTTTCTGTGTAAATTACAACTGTACCACTGCATGTTTTAAGGAGTATATTTAAAAAGTGGTCTCATGTGTTTTTGGCGTCATGGCTGCTTATTTTGTCGCTGCTGCTTTTGTTTGTGATCCTGTATCACAAAATCAGTATTAATGAAGCTATATATTGTATTTACAGGACTTGTACCGAGGACATAAAGTGTCTGAGATTGATAACTGCCATTAAAACTCCATACCTACCTGATGGTCGATTTGATCTTGAATCATATGATGCCTTGGTGAATATGCAGATTGAGAATGGAGTTGAAGGTGTTATTGTTGGTGGCACAACCGGTGAAGGCCAACTAATGAACTGGGAAGAGCACATAATGCTTATTGCGCACACAGTCAACTGTTTTGGTGGGAATGTTAAGGTTATTGGAAATACTGGAAGCAACTCAACCAGGGAAGCAATTCATGCAACTGAGCAGGGTTTTGCGGTTGGAATGCATGGTGCTCTTCACATAAACCCTTACTATGGGAAAACCTCCTTGGAAGGTATGATTGCTCACTTTCAAAGTGTGCTTTCCATGGGGCCCACGATCATATATAACGTGCCTTCACGGACTGGTCAAGACATTCCTCCACATGTGATTCAAAGCTTAGCTCAAAGTACTTGCTTGGCTGGTGTCAAGGAATGTATGGGAAATGACAGGGTGAAAGAGTATACTGATAATAGAATTGTTGTGTGGAGTGGGAATGATGATGAATGCCACGATGCTAGATGGGGTTATGGGGCTACTGGAGTGATATCTGTTGCAAGCAATTTGATTCCGGGTTTAATGCGAGAACTCATGTTTGGGGGCAAAAATCCTACATTGAATTCTAAGCTCTTGCCTTTGATTGACTGGCTTTTCCACATGCCAAATCCCATTGGTTTGAACACGGCTCTTGCTCAACTTGGAGTTGTCAGGCCAGTTTTCAGGCTGCCATTTGTACCTCTCCCTTCGGAGAAAAGGATAGAATTTGCCAATTTGGTGAAGGAAATTGGTCGACAGCATTTTGTTGGAACTGAAGACGTCCAGGTTCTAGATGACGACGACTTTTTCTTGGTTAGTCGATATTAATTAGGTCGTTTCGTTAGTTGTTATTGGTTTAGGTCACCTTGTAGACTTATTGTATCCTTTGTTTTTTCTTTTGTGAAACTTAAAAGACAAGATTATGTATGTTGTAGCGCTTGATTAAATAAAATCGACTACTAAGATCTTGTTTCTTTTGACTGATTACTTTGTAGTTGAAAACTGGTTCAAATTTTTTACGGAATTAAAACTCTATGCTTATTGTATGAACTACTGAACCTAGTTTCAAATATGCCAAAACCCTTTTACAGAAACAAACCCACCCATACAATTTTAGAGGTGGACATGAAACCAGTGAAACATTATTTTAATGAAGAACAAGCTCTTGAAGTCTTGATTATGGTCCCTTACATTTATGTTTGACAATTTGCTTTCTTTCCTCTTAGTTTTTTATTTTTAATGTTATGACTTTTTCTTCTTAAGAATTTTGCAAATTGGAGATTGTGTCTTGTCTTTTACTGTGTATTCGTTGCTTTAGTTGTCTATGATCTTCTGGAATATACTGCAGTCCTCGGAATAATAGTTATGGAAAATGCTGTCAAAAATTCTTAGCACCCCCCACAAAGGACTTGGTGATTTCTGGCAAAACTAGAACCTAGGACTACTTTTCACCCTACATTTTTTAAAAAAATTATACGATGTTTTTGAAAGTGTATTTCTGGTCGGCATATTTAGTTTTGAAATATAGTTTCAATCTAGAAGGACAGAAGACTTGGGCAAGAAGCTCTACACAAGCATTTATTTTCCAAGGAATTTACCCTGAAGGAATGGGAAGAACTTTATTTCAAGTGAGACTAGCAAAAAGGTTCACTCAAGGTGCTTAAATGGTGGAATTTATTGAGGACTCTAGCATATCCAGAAGAATAGGGGAAAACAAGGGTGGACTAACATCCTCTTTGGCATTCTGTAAATTCTCCCTACGAATGACGATAAATTTTGGGAAGATATATGTGCAAGCTTTTTTTTTTGAAAAGGGATATATGTGCAAGCTTATGCTTTACATGGTCGAAAAAGACCGTTTTTAAATGCAGGTTGTGGAGAAAGAAAGAGAAGTGAGAGAGAGAAAAAAAAAAGGTGCAGGAAATGGATGTAGAGTGAGTCAGTGAGATATGTAAAAGGAGAGGGAGAGAAAATGGATTCGGTGTGGTGATGAATAATTAGATCCTGTAAACTTATTTAATTTAATGGTTAAATAGAATGGTACACCGGTGGGGGACTTAATAATGCTCTCACCCATCAAAAATGTAGTTCATTTATAACATTGAATTTTCTCGGTGTGTGGTTGATGTCTTTTTCTCCAACCAATTTTTCTGGGGCGTGTTTGATTTAAAATACGTTTTCGTCCAAACCTAGGGTTTGAAGTGCAATGTTTTTTGTTACAATCCTATATAGTTCTGCAATTTTTTATTTTTTTTGAAGAAGTTAGTTCTGCAAATTTTTAGTGAGTTGGAGATACAAACCAAAAGAGATAGGGTCATGATTGTATGAGAGACATTGTAGATATTCTCTTTTTATTTCCTACTAAATCTTGCCATGAGATACTCGAGATTTAGGCCATATTTAGATAAATAGCTTAATTTCTAGCTCATGGTATATAAGTGACTATCATGACAAATACTCGTGTATAAACTAATTCTATAACAAAAGTTTAAATAAAGTCTTATTGTTTTCATAGCTTGAAGTAGTTTTCAAAAGCTATCTTGGGAACTTATGAAAAATATTATGAATATGTCATGACTTGACTTGCTTTCAAATGTTCTCCCAAACAATCTTACAAGTGCTTATACCAATAAACAAGTTCAAATAAGACCATTCAAACAACCTAAAAAAGACCAACAATAGTTTCAGCAGAATTAGAAGCACTACGAAAGTCACAAAGTTCCTTTAATATCAAATTGATTAAATTATTGTGTTTGGTAAATTAAATATAAAATCAACATTCATTTAGCATAGAGTCAGAACAGACCTAAGTTTACAAACAAAACCATGCAACATTCACCTACAACATTTTTCTACAGCTCACAAAATGTTTTGAACAGAATTATCTAACAGAAAATACATTTTTTGAATATTCAAGCTGGCTCGATGATCGTCAGATATAGTCTCTTCGGAAGATGTGTCGCTGTCAATAGCAATCAAGTCATCTTGTTTGCTGACATGATGTTAAAACAGTAACGAGGATGAATCCACTGCATATTCATGCATCACTCATATCTTAACTGTATTGATCTGCACAATCCATGCAGTAATAAGTCCATCAAGTACCAATACATCAAAATCTAGAGGAGTCATAGACCAAAATCCAAAATCATCTGGAAGAGCTATCTCAGACACTGTCGTTTCCTTTAAATTAAAGGCAATAATAACATTCCTGTTGGTCTCGTGATTATGAACCAGCCAATGAATAGCCCCGTTTAAGAGCAACTCTGCTCTGCTACTATCATAGCTAGCAGCAACCATGTAAGCTAAATGAGAACCACACTCAATATGTTTCCACTTATTAGCTCTCAATGAGAAAATCTCTAAGTCAATTGAACTAGATACCGGATCAAAGCCATCATCACCACATTTATAGGACCCCAAAACTACCAAGTAATCATCTGTTGAAGGTTCGTATGTCAAGCAATACAAAAACTTGACAATACGGTGAGCGCATTGTCGGCAATAGTTACAGGAGACAGAGGTATTTGTTTGTTGACAGCAGTGAATGGATTCCATAGGTAGAGATTTGGGTCACAGTCCAATAAATAATAATAGAAACCCTCTACAGGAACCAACAATTTCAGGGCAGGATCAACGAGGCAAAAAATCAAGCCTTAGTGAATGATAAGTAGAATCACCATTGAGAGATGCATTAAAATCTATGGAAAGGATGATAAGCTTTGAAGATCAAAAGTATATGTGTGGGCGAGGCGGCAAGATGAAAATGTGAAGTTGCAAAGTTAGGTTGAGAGATGATAGAAAGTAGAAAGACGTGACTTGCATACGCACCTGCAGGCTGCAGCGTAGTACAGACTTCACCGGCAACCTCAACAGAATTTCCATTATCACTTCTTCAGGCTGATCGGTTTGAGTCAGAGTATCAAACACTTTATTTATACCCAAAAAGGCTGTTGCCTTGCGCAAACCATCTCTTCAATACATTATCTCTTTTCCAAGAGTAAGTATTTTCATTGTTTCCGATGCACTTTGTAAATGCATTTCAGTTCATACGTTACTCCACAATTTCCATTTAATGACAATTCTCTATGGACTTTGTTTTGTCTTCCCGAGTTAACTTGCAGAGATCGTTTTGTTTTCCACTCACTGCATTGAATTTGGAATTATTCTGTGTCACGTAATCGAAATGCAATTAGTGACGCAAATGAAAGGGTTTTGAAAATGGGTTTAATTATGGTTTTTGCTGTGGAGTGTCCTCCCTACATTGTTTAAGGATTCTATTAAAATAAATTTTATCTTAAAAATACAGGTTGTTCTTTTAATTAACGCAATGATTATAGTACAACTTTTCAATATAAATTTACTACTTTTAGTATTTTAACTAGTGCTACAAAGACATTCGTTAGCATTCCCCTTTAATTATTTATTATGCACACCGTATACTATAGTATACCATCATTTAATTGGTGAGACATACATTACCCCTTCACGAATTAAGGATAATGGATTCTAATGACAAGTAAGGTTCGATTTTGAAACAGAGGAGAAAGAGAGCACATTATGAATAAAAGAGATGAAAAAGTTTGATGTGCTCGAAATTAAAATGATAACCGATTGTAAGAATAAAGATGAATAAAAGAAGATTTTTCTTTGATAGGAGTAAATTACCCAAATTCATCAAGTGATAATATAGAAAAAACCTAATTATTCTTATTAATAATATATTTTGACATTTATTAATTGATGTGACAACACATCGTTAGATACATGCATATGTAAAATAACTGTACATTGAAAAAGTATATTATTTAAATTCTTTTTTTGAATAAATTAATTAAATTCTTTTAAATATACAACTATCTAAATTAAAAATACAAAAGTCAGTCAGATTGAATTTATAATGTTTATATCAATAGGATTTTGATTTGGATATCTAACAATTGATTTAAACTAAGATACGTTATTTATCGTAAGCTTAGCTCAGTTGCTATGGAAAATACATAATATATATAAGATCTAGGGTTCAAACTCACTCCGGCCACCAAAAAAAAACCTAAGCTACGTTAAATTGAATTTGATCAAATAAAAAAATCAAATAGATCAATATTTAAACAAATTGAACCTTGTGAGATTTACTTTTAGATTGAATGATTTTTTCTCCCTAAAACAGGTTTAAACCTCACCTCACTGTGAATACTTTTTAGAATAACACATAAATTTCGAGCAAAGGATATGATGATTTTAGTCGAGATTTAAAAATAAACAATTACACGTAAATTTAAAGGGATGGTTTACTCAGAATCTCAAACAACCTTGTGAATTTTTTATTTTTTATTTGAAATTGTGGGGCGGGAGTAGCACTCTAACTATTTCTCAAACCTAACTAGAGTCAGCCCAACAGGAGAGCAATTTTCAAACTTTTTTTGCTGTTATTTAAGCCTCTACATTTTCTGGTTATTTAAACTTATGAAGGAAAATAATTTCAAGCAAACAAAGCAATTGAGTTCCTGCACGTTTTAAGGGATTAATCTTTGAAGTTGCACACATAGGATATCTGCTTCACAAAAAAAAAAGAACTTTTGAGCTCCATCAAAGAACAAATTGTTCAAAAGAACTTAAGTTAGATTTTTGTGTGGAGTAACTATTGACCAGATTTTACTTAGCTTACGATCGTAATCTGGATTATCAGGCTTCTCTTCACTGAAAACCGAAAGGTTAAAAAAAAACCTTCAAGCCATAATAAATCTTTTTTTTTTGGTAGTTGCATGTACATGCAATAAAAATTTGCATAAGCCATACAATTTAGCATTAATAAAACAAAAATAGAGTTTAAATGAAAATACAACATTATCATAAATTTGAAAATATCCTGCTTCATTTTTTTTCTTTACGCCTAAAAAAATGTTGAATTAGTCTTGAATCTCATTGGCATTTCAATTGTATGTATACCGAATCCATGAATGAAAAATAAATCAATCTGAATGGAAAATATCAATGGTGAATGAAAACAATCTAAGTGAATGATTTCTTTTTTCAATATGAAAATATCGCTTACATAATAAATATGATAGAATAAAATCCTAACCTTTTCAAAAAGGTTGCCAAGCTTGGTAAGACAAGCTTGTGACTTAAGTAAAGACATTAAGATATCGGAATGTCATTTGTTGTGTGAAAAAAAACTGTGTACAAATTTATATTTTACATGGATTTCTTATATTGGTTCCTGTAGTCCCTTGATTAAATATATATATAAAAAGTTAAATATGCTTATAATTAGAAACAAATGGAGTATAAAACAAAAAAAATGTCAGCAAACTCGTCTTATTGAGTGAAATTTATGTAGATTCGAGTCACAAAATATTAGAGTTACATTAATCTCATAAATAAGATAAAATATGTTGGAAACTAAACAAAGTATTAATGTTGATAGCAACTATTAAAAGTGGAGAGAAATTACTAATTAATATATCTTTTAAGTTTAGTTTTATTATATTTAATATTTGTACAAGAAGCAATACAAACCAATAATACAATAATTCCTCAAATCATGAGAAATAAAAAATGTTTAAATTTTAGCGACGCTTCTTAAAATTAAAGGTGGTAAGAAATCGATATAATGTGTCCACAGACAAGATTTAGTGCTTAACCAGTCAAAGATTTTTGTTAACCACCGTGTGGTATTATTATATCACAAAATATGCTTATTCTGTTATTCAATTGAAAAAGTTTATGACTGATAGATTCAATGAAAAAAAATACTTGTTCCATGAATTTAACTAATAGCTTGGCTTTAATACAATTACATTCATCATATGAGGAGAAAACCAAGACATTTTTGTTCTCTATTCTGTTTTCCCTTCTCCAAACATACCCTTGAGATGTCAAACATTTGAACCAATACACCAAATAATATTTCACAATATTATGTTCTATGTAATGGTTACAATTGGCATATTACCTATTCATCTTTATTATTATATCACTCTAAACTTATTGCTAGAAAATAATTTAATTTAAAAAACTAAAACAAACAAGGAAAGTTAAGATTCAGGGCTAACATATCTGAATCAATGATAATTGACACAAAATAATTAAACTGTATATATAAAATATAATAATAAATATTTATTAGCAAATAATAGCTAGTTATTTTTGGTATTGATATTTTGTTGTGAAAGTTTCATTTGAAGCTGAGACATAAGGTCTTGATTCTCTTTGTGAAGAAGCATGGCTTGTTTTCTCAACTTCTCATTCTGCTCTATGATGGTTTGATTCTCCATATACAATTTCAAGTTTTTCATCTTAATCTGTGCTTTCACCTCAATCATCCTTTTCCTTCTGCATCACCAATCATACAAGTTAGTTAATCTTTATGATATGTATTAAGATTATGCAATATATTATATGTATGCACGTATATAAAAACTATATGATAAAAAAATATTAGAAGAATAATACCTTTTGAGGTGGCTCAACCTAAGGTGCCTACAGTTGTGTCTCTTGGAGAGAGGATCATAAAGAGTGTCATGTTGTGAAGAGAAATAACACATTATGTTTCCCTTTTGAGAGATAAGGTTTCTCTTGTAACAAAAAAATAGGGGAAGCTAAGAGATATTGATAGTTTGATAGTTAGTGAGGTGAGGTGTAACAATTAGGAAATAAGGGGGGTATATATAGGAGAGGAGAATTTGATGTAAGAAACTAGTAGAGGGAAAGAAAAGTGATGAATATAGCTGTGATTTTGTGTTTGTATCTGTGTGTGAGAGAGAGATAAGAGAGAGACTTTTACGGTAATGATGGCATAAGGACTCATGATTACAAAGGGCAGGAATAGATGAGGAAAAGCAGAAGAGATGAAGAAAAAATGTCTCTCTTTCTTTTTTAGGTCTTTTTTTTATTGCATTGTTTCAGAGTCCAAATGCTGTAAGTAACTTTAGAAATTGATGTTGGGGCACATAGAAATAAGTGACTATGCAATGATTTTGGTCATTTAGGTGATATCTATAGTTTTTAAATATATCAAAATTACTAAAAATGTATAGATTAGTCAATTTTTCATGAGTTTAATATTTAAATGTAATTATATTTAGTTTGATTCTTAAAGATATCTTATATTAGTCGGTTTAGTTTATAAAATTTTAAAAATATGTATGTAATTTCAAATATTATTGTTTTATAGAAGAAAATTTTAGTGAGTTGGACTTTAAGGCTCACCAGAGTCAAAACAGACCTTAAAGTTTAACAAACATAACAAAGATATTTATAAACTATTCATCAAAAAGGTTATCACAAGACACCGATAAATTAAAATAGTACTTACTCATGCATTTACTAAATGGGATCAGGATTTTCTTTAAAGTAAGTTCTGTACCTATTCTTTAGAAGTTTCCCATTCAGTTTCAAGACCTTACAATTGGGATTTGGGATGTTGAAAAGATAAAGTCATGTCATGGGGTTGTTATCAAATTAGTTGTGCTAATTATGGTAATATAGAAGATTAGCTTGACATCCATCATATATTTTCAAATTGGGTAATATGCATTAACTCCAGGTTCATTTAAAATGGGCCACTTTATGGTTCTTCTAGTTTCCTTAGTTATTAATGCTACACCAGTGCCTGCCCACTTTTTTCAGGTAGTCCCAAGTAACAAACAAGTGAATAGTCACACATATAAATGGCAACTGCCAATGCGTATATAAATCTCCAAATATTGGGGATGAAAAAAAAAAAATTCTTTCATATGAAATTTATTTCTCTCAGAAGAGAGAAAAGTTTACCTTGAATCTATATACTCTCAGAAGTGATATTGGGGAGTTATGATTAGATGAGTTTTATTTCTACAGAAATTTTAGATTCCCATCCATTAGCATGAACATAAAAAATCAATAAATCATGTTTAGAAAATATTTCTTGGAATAAAAGTTACGTGAAAACAGTTTTTTAAAACTTGAAACAAACATTGAAATGTTGCATTTCAAATCTCATATTCTCGAGAATAATATCAATATCCTTGAAACAAACACACTCTATGTATCATTCGATATCTCTTGCAAATAAGATAACAGGTATGTTGAATAAACCCACTTAGAAATGAAAACGTAATGTGCTTTTGAGCTACATTTCCAAACAAAGATTCTTTGGCTTTGTTTGCGAGTTTGAAGGGGAAGGGAGGGAGGGGTTTGGAAAAAAAGGAAAAAGTAAGTGGAAGAAATATATGACATTAAAAGGTGAAGACTTTGAGGGGTTAATTTTTCTTCATAATACAAAATCTTTCGCATTTAGAGGAACTCAAAAATTGTATTGGAGGTGGGTATTTTAGGGTTTAAATGAATTCTTCACATTTAATCTATGCATTTTTAATATTCTTAAAGTTTAAAATGTATTAATCATAATTAATTTATCATTATCTAAAAAGTTACTCTTTCAAAAAATGTGAAAGATTTTACGATTTTCTCCTATATTCCCAACCCTCCAAAACTTTCTCTTCCCCTCCCCTCCAAACTCCAAAACAAAGCCTTTGGAGAATGTCTTATTTCTAAGTTCTCAAGAATCTCTCTTTTTTAAGATGAAAATGATTTAATTCATTCTACGCTTTAAGGTTTTATGTCTAAATATCTAAGTTAAGCAATCTGTCCATTCTTAGAGTGCCATATTAATATCATAATTTCCATCCCCTAAACTCTTTCAATATTAACATGTATTTGAACTTAGTTGTACCGGCCAACCTGTTGTTATCCTCTCATGGTTTTATAAGCTCCTATCAGTTTAACATTAGAACAAAATTAGACTTCGAGTTAACTTAAATTTTAAAAAATTACTCTCTCCATCCTAAATTATAAGCAAAAATGAGTCAACATAAGTTGATATATCTGGTACAAATTTTGAACATAATACATTAATTTTTGTTAACCAATTTTTACTTACATTTTAGGACACTATAAGAATTCCCCTAATTACTAACAGATTTAAAATTGCATTATTGACGGATTTAGACCCTCAGTAATTACTGACGATCTAAACCCTCAAAATACATAAAAAAAAATCTTCAATAACATTACTGGTGAAATAAACCCTCATTTCAAACAGATGGAGTATATTTAAAGTGATGGCTATCTCGACTTATAAATATTCGTTGTGACCGTATCTCATTTAACATGAGACTCTTAACAATTAGTTGATTTAATTAGCAATAAGATTTTATTTGAAAAGCAGTCAAAAGGTTTTATTTGTTTCACTTAATTGGAAAATACGTAAGAAAGTTTTTGTTTGAAAAGCATAACCAAACTTTTTAATCCTCTTTAATTGTTTCTTTCACATTATGGAAATGTGTCGACGTGTATGATTTGAATAAGTTCAACTAAGAAAATCCTTAACATTGTCATGATGCTTGTAGTTTTTTAATATTTTCTTGGAAGACATAACCCATACTTTTTCATTCATTTAACGTCACCTGGTTGAACTAGTTAAAGTTTTAATTAATTCTATAATAATAATTGTCGATTTAGGAGAAGAGACAAAGGTGAGTATCCTCAAGGCACTTCAGCGCAGTGTGTGCTACGATGAAGGGATAGTAATAATAAAAGTGTTAATACAACTCATCCCAAATCAAGAGTGGATTTTGAATAACTTGACTCACTTTAAGACTGATGCGAGTTGAACCAAACCAACATGTTTTATACGCTAATATATATTTTCTCTGGTCTTATTTATAGGAGAATATTTGGTCAACAAAAATTAAATATTTGGTTCAAAATTTAGTACAGATACATCAACTTTTGTTGACCAAACTTTCTCTTATAAATAGGATTGAAGAGAGTATATATAGATTTTCTGCAGTTATTAAATCACTTATTTGATCATTGATTAAAATTAAGTCTAACCGAATGAGCTAGACTCTTACAGATTTAGACTCTTACAATGTGATTAATCAATGTTTGAATCTTAGTTAGGAGATATGTTTATATTTATTTAATGACCGACAATGTGAATTAGGATTATCTTCGATGAAATGAATTTATGCGAAAACAAAATAAAAACCCTATATTTGATGCATTTATGCATTTTGGATCATCAAATCCAGATCGAGTTGTTCAAGTTTTGACTTTGGTTAAATTAAGTTTAAAATCTAGAATACAACATGAATTGTTTGATCTTGATTTCATGGTCCTTAGTGATATTGTATGAACGCATATGTAAATAAATTTGGTGTAATAGGTAGTTACACAAATTATTGTCGTCACTAATACAAGTTCTTGATAAATAAAACTAATGGTTGAGGTTTTAATTTTTTTTATTTCCTTGATTTTTTTACTTCAAAAATAAATTTAGTGGCTTAAACATGTAGACTACATTCTTTAAAAAAAAAAATGTAGACTACATGATTCACTAACTAAAGTGAATCCAAGTCCAATGTAGAATATTTTTGTTTTTTATTTTATTTTTATTTTTATAAAGAGGTGCTTTTAAAGAAAATTCTATCCAAATTTGATTTGATTTTTATAAAAATTTGGGGTGAGAGGATAATACCTCAGCCAAAAATAGAAAGACATCGTTCAAAAACCATTTACAATAAAACACATAATTATCTTTCATTAATGACACTAAAGGATGTTCAAACTCATAAATTTTAAGTTTAAAATCTGTCTTATTTACCATTAGATCAAACCTTTAATTTATTGCAGTACCCTATTTGAAAGAATCGTACTTCCCAAATAATTAGTTTATGAGAAGAAAATTTCAACCAATTAAAATTTCTATATAAATTAATTAGTTTATGAGAAGAAAATTTCAACCAATTAAAATTTCTATATAAATTAATTAGTTTATGAGAAGAAAATTTCAACCAATTAAAAATCCTGGTCAAAAAGGCCAATTAGAGACAGCTTCATTACATGATAGTATCAATTTTACTTTAAAGTAATCCCAACTTCAAAAGAGAATCATGTGGAGGTCACGTGCGGGCAAGAAGAAGCAAATGGAAAATTATAGAGATAATGAAGATGAAAGGGGTAAATAGTCAATGAGGTTAGGTCCCTTATTTTGTCCCTTTTCTTCATGTAATTGAGTACCAAAGCCATGCTCATTTATTCGGAAAATGAACCCCATTTTGGCTTCATCTTCTTCCCTATCATCATGACCACCATACCCCCCCTTCTCACTTTCATTGGATGGTTTTTGTTTATATCATGATTATACATAGTGGAACCTTGTCCAACTTCGTCTCACCAATTTCACATGTTACCCTTAACTTGTTGGAGGCACAAAATTTTGCCTTGGCATAGTTCACAATAATTTTTTTAGTTAATTAAAGTTTAACCGATGATTATTTCAGCCAGAATTCGAGTTTAAGTTCTCCCAAATAATTCATCCTTAACTAGGGTTTATTAACCATTCTATTGGTTAGATCACAATGAATAACTTATATAACTTGTAACACAAGGGTAAAAATCTATTTTAATTTGTTTATTTTACATTGGAAATTAATTTGTCCTATGCTTGATTATATATAGTTTGGCAATAACCAAGATGGTAAAATGAATTGATGGTTTAATATATTTACCAATTCACAATTATTCCCCTACTAGATTTAGGAGAAAAAAAGCAACAATGCGACATATAGGTAGAGGTAATGTGGAAATGATATAGCTAGGAAAGCGAAGTTTCATACTATGGCAAAACGTGTGGGGTTAATTTTGATATTAAAGTGAGTCATTTTCTTTTAGTAGAATAGAAAAGCTAGAAATGAAATACAAAAGGAAAAGAGATGAAAGCAATTTTCCATATAATATATTTTGATGATGATTTGTATCTTTTTTCATGATAGTGTATTTATATTGAATTCTTGTATGTTTGATTTTTACCAAAGATAAAATTCAAGGATAGGTTTTTATGTCCTTTTTTTGTTGTTGGTGAATTCATCATGTCCTTTTGAACAAGGAAGGTTGAGCTATTTGATGAGGACATGGACCATAAGGGCTTCACTCATTTCTTGTATTACTACCTCCAAATTATACTTGGCACTACTGGGGATGGAAGATGTTAGTAGTCAACTATGATATCAAAGTTCCTCTCTATTTTCAAGATGTTCTTATTGCCTATATTGTTATTTATATGTATATAGTAAATGGAAGCTAGCAACTTGTATTATTTTATATACTTTTTTTATCTGATTTTAGAGAAGATTCTTTTGGGTGCATGTGACATGTGTGGCATTTAAAATTATTTACATTGAAGGAAGGGGATAAACATTTTTTTTTACTTTAAATAATAGTTCAATTGTACTTAGATTTATATATTTTACTTGCATATTGTGATGCAAACCAAAAATATGTAAAAGGCAATGTAACTCAATTGATTTATATTCCCGCCTTTTTTTTATGAACATAATGTCACTTCTAATTGTAATTAATCATTTGACTTATAAAGATCCATTTAAGGATATATCTCAATTGATGATATCTACCCTAAAAAAAGTTGATCACTGTTATTTATTTATTCCAAGAAGAAGAAAAAACTTCAAAGCTAAGTGAACTATGAGACATGCAAGCGTAAATAATGACATTAAAAATAAGACACTTGAGCTCCTTAGTAGAAGTTTCCATTACATGCAAATACGGGTTTTTTCTCCTTCAAATTAAGACTAAAATTAGCTAAGCAATCGGATGATCTATTTCCATCACATTAAGCATGGTTGATCTAAAAATTTGCCAACTCATTTTCTTAAGGTATCTAATGCACCGTATCAAGGTAGGAATATTCCCGTTAATATCGCAGTTTCATAAAACCATGTCGACTAGTTACAATTTTGAATCACTCTCAACTTGAAGGTGGACAATTCTATGTCTCTGAGCCATATCCATACTAATATACATGTCCCACATGGAGTACACCACATGCGTCATTTTTACGAGCATAACTGATCAAACAAGCACAACTGCTATCTTGAAGTAGACCACCACATTCCAAAAGATTAACAGAGTTTTAATATACGCCATCACAATTGAGTTTGATTCATTCCTCTCGAGATCGCTTCCAACTAATAAAATTAGTATCGTTGTGTTGAGGTTATACAATCAAGCATGTTTGCTCGCAATTATCAATCTTCATTGTCATCATATGAATCACATGAGTTGGGTATAATAGGTAGAGGAAACCTTCTTCAAAGATATTTTTACTCATCCATATCGATAAGTGCCAAGTGCCAACACCCTATTTTATACACGCCAATCTTAAAATAAAATATCTGACTACATGTATAAAGGATTTAATCATCTATAAACCATGCAACACTATCTACGTCGGTGATATCCAAAACTTATTTGTATAAATTATTAAATATATATAATCTATGTGTTTATTTCAGAGAAAATATAGTCTACGCGGTTTTGTTATCCTTGTTTCATATTAGGGCCCGTTTGGATTAGTTTATTTTAGAGCTTATATAAAATAGCTTATGTAAATAAATAAATTTTTATATATTATTTATAAGTTTGTAAGGTTGTTTATGAAAAAACAGTTTATGAAGATACGATTTTTGTTAGTGAGAAGTTATAAATTAAAATAAAAGCTTATTTATTTACATAAGCTATTTTTCATAAGCTTAAAATAATCTCAAATCAAATGGGACCTAAATTTAATATATAAACAAATTTTTGTTAACTATGTTGAACCGATGATTTATGAGTTGTGACATCTTCAATTTTTGCTAGAAATGCCAAAAGTTGCCGTTAAAAAAGATATTTTTTTTCCTACTAAAGAAATATCAAACTCTCTCCTACCCTTTATAAAGGAAAAATTATATATAAAACTCACATTTTGCATGATACATAATTTTAAAAATAATAATAAAGAAGCTAAGATACAGAATATAGATGGAGATAGATGGAGATGTATATCGATCAACAATTATATAATTAAGTGAAGTGAGAAGGAGAGGCAGTAATTTCACATGCAATATTTATTATATGATCAACGAATTGCTCATTCACCTCTCACCATCAAGTATCAACTATATATATGTGGTCCACCTCAACATCACCAATATATTTCACCTTACCTTACATTCAAATTAGAAATCTATGATTTTCCTCTCTGCCACACAATGATCCACTGCCATTCATTACCTTCAAAATTGGTACACATCTTCATCATCATCATCACCACTTTGCTTCGTCTTCTATTACCATCATAATAATCATTACATGCATTTTTAAACATGTACAATCATAGCTATATGAATCTCATGCAGTGCAAAGGAACAGTAGCTGCCATCTCGTTACATTTAATGTTATAGTATTTGTATATCTGTGAACTTACTGTAATATTGTCACAAATTTTGGACGTATATATTATTATAGAGAATCTTGTAATGTACATTATTTTTCCATTACTCTCAATTTGAGATTTATTTATTTATTACGGGCTCTCTAAGTTTAAATCTTATATTAGCACTCATAATGAGGTGTACAAGGAGAAAGCCCTTGACTTCTTATTATATACTACTGATAGGACAACTGAGCTCAGTTTAACCACAATGATCTTTGAGATGGAATTAAAATATAACTTGATTAACATTAAACATATAAGACATAATTTACTAAGAGGTCGTTATCTCAGTTGAACACTTATACATGGACCATCTTAGGTGACATATACATTTTGACATTCCCACACAATTATGATATATGGCAAAAATTGTGAAATTTATCCAAAAAGAGGGTGATGGTGTGATGTAAAATGACTTAAATATTCCTACCACATGGGAGTGTACATGAGTGGTACATAAAAAAGGGTGTCAACCTATCATAAGAGTGAATATATATAGGTTTAATTGCATTTTTGAATAAGAGTGAATATATACAGGTATAATTGCATTTTTGATCTTCAAACATGATTGTGCAACTTTGGTACCACATCTTCTTTTAGTAATTTCCCACGGTTACATTGATTCATGTGATCAGGGCTGACCTAAGGACTAAGTCATTCAAGCAAGGGTTTTAAGCCTCGAGATTTTGGGTTAAAAAAAGGTCTTAAAATAAATCAATTTAGCTATAAGTATATAATATCACATATTAATAATCAATATTTATTTATCTTAGTTGGTCAATTTTAAAGCCTCAAATCTTTTTGGTCCTAAGGTCAAATCTTGGATTCAACAAAATTTGAATTATTACGCTTTTAATAAGCATTGTGTTATTTTTTATTTTATTTCAAAAGACCTCAATATAAAATTTGTTTTTAGACCTCTTCACATGTTGGGCCGGCCTTGCATGTGATATTATTTACTAAGATGACACCCAATCATGGCCAATATGACTTCTTCTTGTTTTTTTTTTAAAAAAATAAAAATAAAATAACAATTAAGGAAAAAATGGCCAAAAAATTTAAAACCTGGATTACATATTTGATATACTCTCAATTGTGAGTTAAATTGAGTGTTACATCAATAAATGATGGCATCTCAACAGTCAACTTATTATAAGAAATGAATTGAGTGTCACGTCAATAAATGATGTCATCTCAATATATAATTTGGATGAAATAAATAGGATAGTCATCGTAAGCTTAACTCAGTTGGTAAAGACAATACATAATATATGCAAAAGTTGGGGTTCGAACCCTGGACACCCCCACTTCTCCACGTTTAAAATGTGTGAGCTCCAACAACTAGACTATTTGACCCAAAAAAAGAGTAGGATTTACAAAACATAAAAGGGGAAATATATGGGGCATAAATCTTTAAAAAAAACAAAAAAAACTAGAAGGATAACATTACACAATAGTGATTCTTAAATGTAAAAATTCAATTAAACTAGGTTTTTTTTTGGTGTCCGGGGGTTTGAACCCCGAAACTTGCATATATTATGCATTGTCTTATCAACTGAGTTAAGCTCACAGGAACAAAATAGTATATTGATGCCTTTCAAATTATTGTTTAGATTACTACCATTTATATTGTGAATTTTTTTTTTGACAAATTTATATTGTGATTTTGAATATTAGTTACATGAATAAGTTTTTTATTTTGTAACAAAAAAAGATATACCAATTAAGGATATAAGTTTACTCGGTGTATCAATTTTAGATGTCTTACATAGTATTATTTTTTTAAATAAAATCAAAGAAAAAATAAAAAAAGAAAGAAAGACAATTAAAAACATCATCCCAACTGCCACGTTTCAAACAAGCTCAAATCTTGTCGTACATCTGCCCCATGGGATCACATATCTCTCATCTCTCTCAGAAATGGTTCTGTTATTCCAAAGTTATTTTATGAGGAAAAAAAAAATGTAAGTTGCAAGTTGAATTCAAACACATTCTCCTGGTTTCTGAAAAAAAAAAACTACAAATAATGACCTATTTCTTTTGATTTTTCTTTCAAAACAAAAGAATGATGAATCTTTAAGACCTAGGTCAACCTGCAATGTCAATATTGTCAGGTTGAATATTTTCTATGGTGTCCCAAGTTTAAATCTGAACCTTCCATTTTGTGTGTGTGAGTTTATTGCGTTGTTTGTTATTTGATGTTCAAACTCTTAATAGAAATGGCAATATTCTTAACTCCAAATAACCGTGCTCGGTAAAGGATGATATAAATGGTTATAACATAAACTCTTCGGCTATAAAAAAGTAAATTCATAATAAACAACAAACTGTTACTTTCCAAAATAAACTCTACCTCGTTTTTACTATAAACTGATAAATCATTACACACAACCTAATGGCTAATCCCTCAAAATTAAACCGAATAGGATCACATAGACAACAAAATTCTCCCTTGCCTAATAATGCCGACACTGCTGGGTTCTCAGTACTCAGATTCAACTTAAAGCAAACCGCTCATAATTCACATTTGATGAAAAAAATGGAGGGAAAACCCATTTGAATAATAAAATTAATTACAACAACCTGCCTTAAATATAATTACAGAGGGGTGAGAGAAGCAAGGAGACTGATCAGTAAAAAAAATACAGAAGGATTCCTTCGGCATCTATAACTTACATGCCCAAATATATTTCTAGAACCCCCTACTATCCAACAAAATCAATCTTGAGTGTCTTCCTCTTCCTCATCCTCACCCATAGAATCATCCTGCTTTTGATCCTCCTCGACATGGTCGACACCCTGAGTTTCTTCATCGGATATTGATTCACGCTTTGTGATCACTCTACCATCATCATCGCCAGTGTCACTACAACTCTCAGTATCCGAATCAGATGAACCACTATGATCTTCTCCCTCTCGACAAGCAGCATCTTCAAATTGTTCTTTCAAATCAGGAGCAACAATGCCAATCATCTCACTTAGTGCTCGTCGTTCGTTTTTTCTAGCAACAGCAGCATCAGAAGGAGTGTTTGGACTCTCTGCCACCACAATATTTGAATCATTCAATGTCCCTGAACCTTCATTATTGTCTCTGCTTTTTGAAAGTTCATTTTCCTCATGTAAAGAAGGAGCAGTACTGCAAGCCCAGCTTGCGGCGACTTCAGATGTTATAAGGTCTTCGGTTCTGATTAGGAGGCAGCCAGCTTCTGCACCCTCAATAGTCTTTTGAGTATCTATATGATTATTTGATTGTGAGTGCTGTGAAAGTTCACGACAAGGTATTCGATCATGCTTCTCTGTTTCCATCGGTATTTGGTCAAGCTTCTCTGTTTCCATATCATCATCAATCTTCATAGTGTCCCCTTCTAAAGGACCATCCTTGTTCAAGTCAAAATTCCGTTCACCATTATTTGATGGACTTTCAGTTTCCAGAACTCGTTCAGTGCCTACAGTATCTCCTTCCATCATAGCTGTTGTGCCAGCACCATCAACATCAGAACCAACACAATCTCTAACACCGTGGTCATGATCAGCACTGGTGAATTCTGCCTCTTGTGTATTTTGAATTGCTTCTTGTGTATTTTGGCATCCTTCACTTCTTATATCACAGTCATGCTTCTCAGTGACACTTGCTTCGTTGCTCGATGTTTCAACTTGATCTCTGTTAAGCTTCTGAGCAGAAGTAGTAGATCCTGCCTTGGCAGCATTGTTACTGTGGTACACGACACCTTCTTTTTCTCTTCCCGAGGTTCCACCTACGACTCCATCCATATCTACAGAATTATTGTCATAATTCTCATCATCTTCTAGAGTTCTCTGCATAGCCTTCAATTGTTCCTGTTGCTTAGCGAACAATGATTGTATCTCCTCAGTAGTGGAATAAAATGATCGCAGCTGTGTTTCCCTGCATAAATCATTAAAAACTTCAGGTACAAAATCTAGGAAATTACAATCAACATGACGAATGAGGCAGGATATATTGCATCACAAAGCAAAACTGTCAAACAGCAGTACACATACAAACAGTACAACACAACAGACATTATCCCTCAAATTAGTTAGATTTGAACAAACCCCGTAGAAAAAGCACCATACAACATTGAAATCAATTATAAGTAAAGGAAGAAAGATGTTATAAATAGAACAAGAGGGTTTATCAGTAGCAAATACTAAAAAGATCTTGTCTAACCAAGAATTTTTAAAACATTGGATAATTGTGGATCTTATTGTACATGTTTCTATATATTTTCCAAATTAGAGGAGACAACATCCCGTGATCATAATTTACAACAAATCAAGCCGTACCGAAGCATGAGTCTTTCCCTGGCACCTTTTAACCTCCTCCTTTCAAAATCTAGATCTCGCATTGCAGCATTTATCTCAAGCTCAAGAATTGAAACTTTAGCCCATGCTTCTTCTCGAGCTGCCTGCTAACGACGGCAGTAAATATCTAAGTTAGAAATAAATAAACTTAACCCAAAAAAATGAGAGCTTAAAAGGACATGATAGAAAACAAAAAGGTAAATAATCAATCAGAAAGCCAAGCAACATCATAAATATAAAAGTCTTCAATCTTTGGATCTTAAGTACTAGTATGTTAAAATCATTATAATTGTTTCAATAACTTCTGCTGCAGTCTCACTGAAATAACATTAGCAAGAAACCTGGGTGTAAGCCAAGCAATACAATAAATATAAGAAACTTCATTATTTGAATCATGATACTAGTAAGTTACAATCATTACAATTGTTTCAATAACTTCTGCTGTCGAACTGAAATATTATTAGCAAGAAACCTGGGTGTAACTAGACATAATATCAATAAAAACACCTTTCATCAAGACAGTATTAGTATTGAATGCAATAAACTTTTCATAACTACCTTCTCGTTCTCAAGCTCTTTCCTTAATCTTCTTGTTTCTTGTTCAAGTTCCTCTACTTTCTGCTCCAAGAATTAGAATTTAATTTCAGCTAGATATCAACTAAAATATGATAAAGCAACATGATATTCAATACAAAATTGTTTGATTACCTTCATTCCATTTTCAGTGTTCTGCTTCTCTAGATGTACTTGGGTTTCCAACTGGCGAACTTTGTTATCAGAGACAACCAATTTTTGCCTAGTATCCTCCTGCAACAAAAAAGGAAAAAAGAGGAAAATCTCTATAAGTACATAAAAATCTTGGCCTGCCTTGGGCTAACAGGAGCAAAGTCAGAACCATACCAGCTTGGATCTCAAGGTTTCAACCAGCACACACATTTCTCTTTCTGACTCCTACAACACATAATAAGAAAGACAGCTTGTAAGCCCTTAGCTGGAAGCAAACAGTTTCTTACTAGTTTAGCATTAGAACTTTCAAACCTTTAGCTTATTTATTGCTTCTTGTAGCTCGCTTTCTCTTTTTAAGGCAGCATCTGAGAGTCGTTTTATTTCCTCCTGAGCCTCAGACTGCGCTCTATGAACAGCAGCTTTTAGATCAGCTGCAGCCTTTTCTCGTTCTTCTTTTCTCTGAGTCCGCTCTTCATCTAATTGTTCTTTGAGTTCAACAATATTTACCTTTTGACTGCAAGCAGGAGAGGGACACACAATTAACAGCTATAGTGTGGAACATAATTATTACTACTTTTAGAATTATCCATCTGAAATAAATTAAGAGAAAACATGCAACCAACAAGGTACATCCTCCTATGACAGTGATATAGTACAAAGAAATTCAAAATAATGAGTGTTTCAAAACTTCGACAGAAGTTGTGCGAAACAATCTCAACTTTACCCACATAGGTACTTGATACTGCAGACAATCAGGTTCAAGATAAATGCACCTCCAGGGAGAGGCAAATGGTAGAATTAGGCGTGGCTTGACATTGATTTGGCACTTCATATCATGGGCCATTTGGGGCTCAGAAGTGGTTGCTATATTCTCTAAAGAAGGACCCAGGTTTCTACGAGCTGGTGGGTCTCATGCTCTGAAGCATGGGTACTTGTAAAAAGGTGAAGTACCCGTACCAGGTATGCGTACGGTACTCGTAGTACTTCATTTTTTGTCATTATTCTATTGTGTGTGAAATTGTGGTTTTCTCTTATATATTGACATAATGTGCATATGAGTTTTTTTGTTGTTGTAACCAACTCTAATTTTCAACTTTTTAAACTTTTATCGTGATGTTTTTGCTGTAAGTTGAAGAATTTAGGTCTCATGTTATATTATATAACAAAACTCATGATTCACTTGACGCACCCGTACCTTAATTTTTTTAAAATTACCGTATTCTCGTACCGGTACCTGTATTGTACCGGGTACTGTACCAGTACATATGCAACATTGGTCTCATGTCATAAAGGAGCCGCAATGGAAATGGCTGGGTAGGGTGCCTAAAGGTCCCTGTCTCTAATCAATTATGAATGGTGTGTGGACCCCTTGAGCATTTCTCTAGGCGTAGTGGAAATGGTTCTTGGGATGGAGCACCTGTTGTACTCCCATCTAATATCAGTTTTTGATGTTCTGTTTTAAAAAAAAGTCAGATAAAACAAGGTTAATCTCTAATACAATACATAGAATGGTTTCTTGCATTGCATTTGCATCCCCAAGACCTTTGATTCCACAAAGAAATGTATGGATCAAAGTCGGAATCAATGTAATCTTAATGGACAGTCACGATGGCAATAACTGTTGGTGTCATTTCTATTTTCTTTATTCTCTTGGTAATTTAAAAGTCAATCAACCAAGGTGCCGATGCAGCTATATAAATATGAGCCAATTATCATATATTACCTGGATCATGATGAATCTAATAAGAGAAAACAATACTAAGTATTGTGGAAGTGAGAAATGAAACCATAAGAATTATATAAATCATACCTACTTATAAGTTCATTTGATTCAGCACATGACTGCATAGAAGCACTAAGTCTTTCATTAAGGTCTTCCAGAGCATGTTTTTGTTCAGCAAATGCCCTGTTGACATCTCCTAGTTCCTTTTGTTTGAGATCAACCATTTGCTGTAAATCTTTTATTTGATCAAGGTAACATTTTGTGATGGACTCTTTGGCATATTTTAACTCCTACAAATTGGATCATAACTTAGTTAAGACATTGCATATTACAAATCATACGAGTACTTAAGATGGAATAAATATTAACTATTTCTTTTAGAATGCACAGATAGTTGTTAAAGATCACACGTGCCCTTTCTTGTGAAACAAGGAGTGGTTATAAATATTAATTAGGAAGAAAGGGGGTTTACAAAATGAAATAAAATTGTATGCGAAGTATTGAAATTGAATTTTTTTGGCAAAGCCTCAGCTAACGCCGGGGATTACATACACTTTCATGGCGCTCAACAGCTGCACGATTGTCACTACGCAAAGTATCAATTATAACCACCTGACTCTCCAATTGCTTTCTCAATTCCTGTCAAGATTCAAGATAATTGGATATAGTCAGAGGAAAAAAAAACTATTTAACAATAATATACAGCAATCTTCTAAGTTAACACACCGAGTTAGATCTTTGAAGGCTTCGAAAATCATCAAGTGATATAGGACCCTCAGCAGCACCAATGCCCAAACCTTTCAATCTCTTGTTTTCAGAAACAAAATCCTCTACACATTCAAGAAAAAAGACACAATGAAAGGAAAAAGCATAAGAAAATGAAACAATAGCAAATATCAGTATGAATATCAACATACTTTATATCTTAATTACCAATATCAGTGATATGTGTGTGTAAACTTGTAAGTTGTAAGCCTTAACTAACTCTGTTGAGTTAGAGTTTAGGAGCTGGGTAGTTATTCTGTTATAGTTCAGTAACTGCTGTATTCTCTAAAGTTAGTACTTTGTACTCTAGGAGTTCCTCAGTTATCTATAAAAAGCTAACAGTTTATCAGATTATATACAATGAGAATAGCATTTAATTTTCAGTTCTGTCTCAGTTTTGTACATTCTCTTCACAATTCATCCCATTAGAGAATTTTAATAATCAATACATGATGTAAATTGCAAGAGTAACTATCAGTGTATAGGAAGCTTGAATTTGACATACATGCATACATCAGAGTAAAATTCAGGGATGATTAAATTTAGTTCACATTAGAGCTCTTCATAATAAAATATACCTGCTTTGCGTTTAGCAACTCCATTGTCTGCCACAGGATTTGAAACATGCACCTCTCGATATACAAAAGCAAATGCAACTTCTGCAAGATAACACAAATAATAATTTGGAAACAGAATAAAACCATACTGCTTGATAATATAATATGCTCAGAAGGAAAGATATACTCAGCCAGAAAATCGTCAACTTTTTTTAAAAAAAAATACAGTGCTCGTCCAATTTTATAAAACAAATAACATCCAGAAGGAAAAGTAAATAAACCAAAGATTGTAGTACATCCAAATCAAATACAGAGGATAATTATTTATTTTTTCTTACAAATAACAATGAAATTATAAAAAGAGAGGATAGATGAATAGATAAGAAATGGAGTACAGATATGATATGAAACGAATATGGGAAAGTTTGAAATAAGAAGACAAGGCGCGGCTCTAAACAATACATATCTTAAGGCAAAAGAGAGAATGCTAAAGCAAAATAGAGAATGCATATTTTAAAGTTAGCGAGTCCTTGTAGATATAACAAAATGTTATCATTGATCTAATTCTTAGGGTATTCCTATCTGTCCAATAGAATATTAGTTCATAAATAAAAAACTTAAATTTTGCTAAACATATCTAGAAGTATTTGAAGAATCTGTGAAGTGTCCGATTGCGACATAATTAAAAAAATCCAACACAAATGTAGCACAACAAGGCTACTGTTTATGTCTTTGTTTCCTTGACCAAAATATGAAGTTTCTCAAATCTTAATGATATTTTTGTTTGGGTTAGGCTAACAAGTGCCCTTAGTGCACTTGTTAAGGATTCAAAAGAAGAAATAATTTATAAAATTTATGTAGAAAAAGTTTCTTTTTGAAGTTTCAATGTCTTGAATACACAATTTCCAAGAAAAAGTTTCTTCTTTGGACTTCTAAACAAGTGCCCCAAGGGCATTTGTTAGCATTTCCCTTTTTGTTTTCATACTTGTAATAGTTAAAGGAAGTTGAATGATCAAATATAGGGACTGGGGAATAAGTGATCAGAACTACATTACAGACAAGTAAGAAAGAAAATTCTACAAATTTAACATCTAAGGAGAAAAAAAGTTGAATAAGAATAAAATAAAAAGTAAAAACAGGAGACATTGAGCCAATGGAAGGAATTCATATTACCATGCTGAGGAGGAGCTGCAAATGATATAATATCACCATGGCAGACTTTGACAGCAGTACCGTTCTTTTTCAACTTCTCCCAGTTAAGGTAAGTTCCATTTGTGCTGAACAGTGATTCACAAAAGTTAGAATATGATGAGATTAAAAAAAAACACTCTTTTCTTCCTCTCTCAAGTAAGAGAAAGGATGAGGGAACCAAAGCTCTATAACGAAGCTACTACCTTGTATCTTTCAAGAATATTGATGTGGTATTCTCCATATTTTCATTAGTAATCTTGGTCCTGTATATTCTGCAATGATTTGCACTAACGGAATTCGAATCAATCTGGAAACGTACATCCTCTACCAATCGTCCAATGCAATGCTCATCAGCAGTTAATAAGATATTAATTCCCTGGTCACAAAACTTTAATCATATAAAAAATTGAAAAAGCAAGGAACACTTGAACCAAAAAATAAAAAATCAAATAAAGCGCCATTGCCATCGGTGGTCACGGCAAGAACAACCAGGTCACATAATAAACTCCCATGCAGAAGTGAACTCCAGCATAACTTTCTACTATAGAAGTCCATAGATGTACGACTCAATTAAATACAAAACAATTTGCAGCCTGTTTACTTTGCAAAAACACTTAGTAGCAAATTAATCCATGAATTATATCGATTACTAGCAAATTAGTTCACTGAATTATATCGCTTATTGGCAAATTAGTCCTTACAAGTAACAAAATGACCAAGTTGCCCAACGTCGTTCAAAATCAAATCTTTTTTGCTAATTTGCAGATTACAAGTGGTAAATGCTCAATCTCTACAATTTCTATGGGCAAATTGGTAATTTAATGAGAATAATTTCCTTGTGATACAAAACTGAATTAACCTAATTTGAAGTTGAATTACCTGATGCCTTTTGCGGGCATTGTTAGAGATGGCAGTGAGAACACCCCAAACATTAGGATCAGAATTGTGAAGAGGTTGAGAAGCGAAATTGGAAGCAACAGAAACAATGCGATCTTTGGCTCCTAAAATTGATGCTGGATTCTGCTGCTGCTTGTTGGGAGAGTTTCCGTTGGATCTCGGAGTTCCTCCGTTTCCGCGGGTTTTGTCTTCTTCCATCGCCATTGGTTGATTGCAGTCACAGTCACAGTCACAGAGAGAGAGAGAGGGAAAGAATTCGCGGGAATTGAAAACCCTAATTATGTAATTCGCGGGAGTGTGTTTTTATATTGGGGGGTGTGTGTGTGGAAGTTAGTGAAGTGTCAAAGTGTGTTGTGAGTATAGCTTCCCTCGGAAGTCTCGCAAGTCGCAACTCCCCCCTTGACTTTGGATCATTAGTTTGCTCATTTTCAGATTTCTTATCATAGTATTTTTTAAGAATTTACACATACAACTGCTTTGAAACTTAAAAGTGATAATTAAAATGAAAGAAAATCTCTATCTCTATCTCAATTATAAATATTTGGCTTAATTTTTTTTTCAAAGTACATATGTCACCTATCTATTATGAGCATCATTTAACAGAAAAGAAAAGAGCATTGTTTTTTTTGGAACATTGTTTTTTTTTTTTTTTATAAA
>Ga0228710_1001866_pt1 | contig 32480 bp, 17 predicted proteins | sample MedpolnodulmetaG_FD_177995 | JGI IMG/M metagenome (GOLD analysis project Ga0228710, IMG submission 177995) | Root nodule microbial communities from Medicago polymorpha collected in Santa Monica, California, United States - pink nodules | ecosystem: Host-associated > Plants > Roots > Nodule... | reverse complement strand
AAAATAAAAAAAAAAAAAAATAAAAAAAAAAAAAAAAAAAAAAAAAAGTGAGAAATAATGTATTAGGGAGAAAGAGTCAGTGATTTACAGACAAGGATAAAAAAAGTAATATTTTAATTCTCAAACTTCATTCTATGTGATACACACCATTCATTTTTTTGCAAATTCAAACAATAGAACTTAATTACTTATCACTCCATTCCATCCCACCCCATCACATTCCATCAATCCAAACATAGCCTAAAAATATAGTACCATACCTCTCCATTTCTTCTAATAAATGTAGAAAATTCTAACTCATCCATATAATAATTCTTGAAAAATATTATCTACAAATATTCAAATGGTGACAAAAGAATCATTCGTGTCTCAACTTTGATGAATTATAAATAAATTGAAGATCTAAGTCACATATATCATATGTGTATTGTTATGTTATTTAATCAGGATAATAAATTATTTGTAGGGAGGCTTGTGACATAATTTTAGTTTAGCTCTTTCAATGAATTTTTAAGTGCATACAAATTGTAAATGCAGAACAATTAATTAAATTGCATAATGCTATGTTGCATTTATTAATCAAATTATATTATTATATTTACACAGCGACATTGTCATGAAAATTGATGGCAAGAGAAACATAAAAAGTAAATTATAAGAGAACAAACATTATGATGTAAAAATATACACTTAGAAGTAACATATTTATTTTTTCAGATTAATTAAGTAAATGGCCCTTATAAATATTTAGAAATTTGTTTTTAGTCCTTACGAAAAAATCGTAATTTTTTGTCCTTCAAAAAGTCAGCAATTTTAGTTTTTGTAAAAAAAATAATCAACGACATTTTTAGTCCATTTAAAAACTTCTATCAGCATTTTTTATCCCTAAAAATGCTATAGCAAAATGTTACAGGACTAAAAGTGAGATTCTTTTTATAAGGATTAAAAACAATTTTTTTTTAATATTTATAGAGTCTATTTACTTAATTAACCCTCGTTTTAAAATTAACTAATACAATCTTATGTATGCACAAAAATCTTCAATGCACTCACAGAAATGATATTCAAGTTGAGGACAATCATAGTAAGAACGGCAGCGAATATCAGTTTCTGCATTGTAAAAAAATAAAAAAAAATGTTACTAATAGGTGATAAAATATTCTATAAAATAAATTAGGAAAGTTAAAAAATGGTGCAAAATATGACATACTTCTAGTGGTTATAACAATAAATAGATAAATACAGCTAATCAAATCATGAACAAACATGAGAACTTGAGCCTTTTTTTCCTTCTTTGCATGTTTTAAACAAAATGTTTTTCTTCCTTTTATAAGTAAAATTTTCATGTTTATTTTTTTTGACGAAAAGTAAAAATTTCATGTTTTGTCAACTTCAATTAAATAATTTTTAGAATTTAGGAGTTGCAAGAAGCCATATAAAAAGTTGAAATTAATGTTAAATATCTCTAATCAATATGCCATGTATATCTCTTTAGCTTACTCAAATGATCATTTGACCTTAGTCAATAATCTCACATCAAAATCTCGATGACCATCAAAGTTTATATTATTATTTATATTTTATGCTTTCGTTATATATAAGGGACAAATCCCAAAAGACGAATTATAGTTCTGAATGATGAAAATTATGAAATGAATAAGAAGCATTAGATCCATTATTTTGGAAACCAATAACAGGTTGCACATTTTTCCTATTAGGAGAACCATTATTTTTTCACCAAGTTATGATGTGGTAATTCCTCAACATTAATTTCTAGTCCTTGTTTAGTTGGTTTTGCGAGTTTATTTCCAACAAAAATCCCCTTGAATCTTTTTTTTGTCCAATTTTATTTCTTGAGTTTTTGTTCATTGATGAAGAAAAGAGAATGGGAGAGAGAGGGGGGAGAAGGATGAAAATATAATTGTTTTTTAATGTATTAAGTTAATTAAATTAGTTTTTAAAAAAAGAATTTCAAATGGAAAAGAATTAAAAAAAAAAAAGGGCCAACTCAACGTACCAACTATGCAATTTTATACCGTCAGCGTGTCATATCAGGTCATATCCACAGTCCCACATATAAGCTTTAGTTTTGTCATTGTGAATTCGGGTTGATATGATCTTTCTTCAATGTTGACACGAAGGGAATTGTTACTTCTACATCTTTCAAGAGGTCGAGTAGTAGTTTCAATTGGCATTTCAGATGTGTTTGTTATCCTTGGTGTCTCTTGGTTTGCTTCCATTTTTCAAGTATCGTTAACCTATTCCGCACAATGATACAACTCGAGGAAACTCTCAATAAGGTGGAAAAAATATCATAATATTCTTATTTTATACAATTTTAGAAATGAAAATATATAGTTCTATTTTACTGTCCTAAATAACTTAAAGATAAAATTAACTAAAGGAAAGTCCAATCTAATAAAATCTACCCTAAAAAGATGAAATATATATATATATACATATATATATATACATATATATATATATAACAAATTGAATAACAACTATCCTAATAAAAAGGAAAGTTAAAACTAGCTTATTCCTAACAAAAATTTAAACTACCTCTAATACTAGAAGTAGAAAATAGGAAAGTTAAAAACTAACTTATTCCTAACAAATACTTAAATTAATAAGTAAAGTAAATTACCTCGTCGAAAATATCAACAATTTTCGGCAACGGCGTCTTAAATTTGATGACTAAATTTGGCAAGTACACCAAACTGTTTTCAAGTAATAAAGTTGTGAGTAAGATCGTCTACATGGGGATTGTCGTTTCGAATAGGCAACCAACTAGACTTGTTAAAATAGAAAATTAAAAAGCAAATAAAATTAGGGGAGTTTGCATGTTTGATTTGATTATGCAAAACAGTTGAGTTTATTGCTGAAAATAAAAGGTTTTTGACTGTATAGTTTAGCGACGATTAAGATTCTTCAAATCTCATTGTTACCTTGTTGGGATTAACGCAAAAAGCCATCAGTTATGATGTAAGGGTTTTATTTAACTGATTGATTCACATGATTTAATGTCCCTCCAGATATCATGTTGCTCCTCAATCACCTTATAGGCTATGCATTCTATATGGTAAAGGGTCCTCAATTCTCAAGGTTTCCATATGCTCTACAAATTTATTCAAGGCGGAGACTTACACTCTCACATGTAATCTAAACGAACCACTTTTACCTATCAATCTTAAAATTTCACTATATACTCTAACATGTCCTTGGTAAATTAAAAGAATAGGAATTACTAAGTAGAAAGAATAAAATTCATGTGTAACGATTCTCATGTAATCCAGACACCAATTTGTGCCCTCTTTTAAGTTGAGTCACACTTCCTAGGCATGTCAAACTCCCTAGAGTTATGAAAGCATTAAGTCTGATGCATACAAAGATTAAATAGGTCTTAAAACATAACTGAATAAAAGACTTGTATTAATAAAATCCAACAACTGAACAGAGGTTCATCTTAGAATCATAATCAATAGGTGTTTAGTTACACATTGCAACTAAATACAAATTACAAAAGAAATGAAACATACTCTAAGAACACAGGTTAAGGTGAGAGACTTCTCCTTTGATGCTCCTAGCGCTTGCCGTCCTTTTGAACCACCAAGTTCTGAATGAGAAATTGTGAATGAAAGCTCTTGTATTTATAGGCAAGTTTCCAGTTGAGTTTGTGTTGAAAAAATAGGCTTTACCCAAACACTCGCAGTGAAAAATCAATATTTTGCTTATTTCTCCCCCAACTTGTTATGTCTTCAGAGGTCTTTTGAATTTTAATTTCATGTCTTACATTCCTTCATGAGGTGTTTTACTTTGCCAAATTACATGGTTTCTCAATGGAATACTACAAAAACTCCTAGGAATTGGTTGGTTTAGGGAAGAACTAGAATTAAATGACTCGATATGAAAACATTATGAAATGTCTCGTAAACCATGAGCAACTTCTCTAAAATTCCTCTTTATTGACTCAAATCACTACTAAAATGACTGAAAAACATACTGAAAATAACGTAACATGACATACCATCACTTGTTGGGTTGTAACTTTCTATTACTTGTAAACCTCTATTTTTAAAAAGTCAATTTCTTAACCACTCTTTTCCACTTAAACCTCTATATCCTTTTTACTTTGAAATTCTAGCGTACTTGTTTTAAGATGTTCAATGCGATGTTTCAACGTTTGATACACAGACAACAGATGTTCCGTTTAATGTTTCAACATCATGCAGTAAACAAATAAAAAGCAAGAAAATAAATGACAAGAAAGTAAAAGGCATAGTGAGTTTGTTAACCCAGTTCGATGACAAACACACCTACTCTGGGGGCTACCAAGCCGGAAAGGAAATCCACTAGTGTAGTCCTTATTCTAAAGTTCTCAGCAAACTCCTCGTTTACAACTTAAGACCTAGGACCTACCCGTCTAAACTTCAACCCAGGAACTCCTAGATCTGAGATCCCATCTCACTATCCTACAACCAATAACAGCCCTTGTGATTATCAAATTCAAACAAACAACTACGACCTTGCTTCAAAGCTTTGGTGTAGCACAACGAGTTACAACTTAATAAACAGTCCTTAGCATGTATCAAGATGATACAAGAAAGGCTCACAAATAGTAAACAGTACTAAACTTGCATCAACACGATACAAGAGTAGACACACAAAGAAAACGACTCAAAACCCTAAAAAACTAAACTTTTTAGAATGACGGCTTGAATGATCAATTAGGTCTTGAAGTCTTCCTTTTATACTGAAGCAATATGGGCTCAATAACCTTGTTGGGCTTCAGAACAAATTGTAGATCGTTCAGCTGATCTACATCACCAGAATCAATGACAAATAAGGAATGTCCTAAAATGTAGGAACATCTTTAGGAACTTCCAAACATATCCAAATATTCCCTAAAATATTATCACTCTTTTAGGAATAACAAAACAACTGATTCTGAACAGATATGCGCATTGCTTGGCCAATAAGAAATGAGGACGTGGATTCCTCAATAAGATAAAGCGCGCGTATAAATAGGCATGAACCTAGACACACTGAACCGTGCCAGGATGTTGGAACATTGTATCCAACATTTTACAGAAATGCCTAAAACATGTTGGAACATAGTATCCAACTACACAAACATGGATATTTGTTTTAGAAATAATGCAGCCAATGCAAATACCCAACATACTTGATTTATTTACTTATGCATTTACTTTAATATATTAAAAGCTCAAAAATCTTATCTTTGTTATTTATCACTTTGGATCTTGAAAAAATAATTTTGTATTCGGAAATATTTAAAACTTATCAACTCTAATCATTGTAGGATCGATACTCTAGTTACTCTTTATTACTAGTACTTGTTACGATAATGTATACTTGTACTCAATATGTATGGAAAATAAAAACACTATTTTCAAAGCATCAAGCATGAACAGCAGCCACAACGTGTTGGTATTTAATAAGCATAATAAACTTTTAATTCATGACATAAAAGTTTTTTTCTATTAGAAATTTTAGGTGAGGTTGGGATATGGGGGGCTTAGTAGCTTCAGGACATGCCTCATGGCTCGGCGAGCACCGACAGATATCAAGGAAGAACATAAAAAATTTATTAGCACTTTTAATTTCAATAATTTTTTAAATACATACGAAATGTGAATGTAGAGTAAATAATTAATCTACATTGTCATTTATTTGTCAAAGTATATTATTATAAGAAGTAAAACCATTATCACATGGAAAATAAATTTAGAGGTAACAAAATCATGTTTAAACTTATCTAATCCAATTTCCAGTACGCACAAAAACCTTTCACGCACTCAATATGATATGTTGAAACCCGTGGACATGCATCCTCTGATTTGCAAGGAATATCAGTTTCTACATTGTCAATCAGAATATCAGTTTCTACATTGTCAAATAAAAAAATAAATGAATGTTACTAAATGATGATAAAATATTTTTCATAAAATAAATAAGAAAATAGGAAAATTATGTGAAAAATGGCATACGTCTACTGATTACAGCTAAAAATAAAGAAGTAAATATGATCAAAGCATAAACAAGCATGAGTGTTTGGGCCATATTTTTTTTCTCCTTTGCATTTGCATGTAATAAAAGAATGTATCAATTTATACGAAAAATTTTATGATTTGTTAGATTCAACTAAATAGTTTTTAACACTTAGAAATCGTAAGAAGCCATTTATAAAGTTTGATTTAATTTTTAATGTCTCTCATCACAATGTAGTGTATATCCCTTTAGCCGATTCAATTGATCATTTAACTTTAATAAAGACTTCACATAAAAAAATCTTGATTATCATCAAAGTTCATTATTTATTTATATTTAGCCTATCGTAATATATAGAAGACAAATCCAAAAGAGGAAAAACAACAATGAATGATGAGAAAAATTAGATGTGTAAATGGCGTATGAAAGCAGTGACAACACATTTGTTTATAAATTAAAAGTATAGTAGACTTATATTTTTTACAACATGCTACATCTTATCTTGTCTAATATATAAGAAAAGATTCTTTTTAGATTCATTGAATAATTAATGTATATGATTTAAAATCAAGATTAAATACATTAATTATTCAATAAACCTAAAAAAAGAAGAGAAAAAAATTATATATGAAACTGAAGGGATTATAATATCAAAGTTGATACATATCAAATGCAGAAATTGTATTTAGGCAAATGTTGTGTTATCTTTCGCATTGAAAGAAAGAACTAACTAGTCATTGGATGTATAATTGTCTTTGTTGTGAATTCGTTAAAAAAATCACACCAATAAAATACTTGATGTGTAGAGCAAAATAATCAAGTAACCAATATTAATGTGGGAACAATTATAAACACAAGCAAAGTAGAAAACAACGAGAGAAAGAAAGAGAGAACACTCGAAATTTGTTTACCCAGTTCGATCCAATACTGACCTAGCCTGGGGGAGAGAGCAATCCTCCGTTCCACTATAATGATGAGTAACTTTACAAAAGAGATATCAAAGGGTTACAAGAATAAGTCTTCAAACCTAATTCTACTCAAAGTCTCAATCTCTTCCCGTGACTAAGAGACTCAATCGTAACAGTGTTTTTCAAGGTGAATCACTCACAACCCTAGTGTCTCCCACTTAGAGAATTCTCTCTAAAACCCTAGTTTGTTGTTTGTTCCTAAACCCTTGTTTTCAGCCCCTTCTTCTCTCGCTCTCTCTCTCTCTCTCAAGATTTCATCTGATACAAGGTTTATATTTATAGTAAAAGTAATCCTCAAAAAACTGGAACAAATCTCAGACTAAAATACGATTCTGTTTTATTTTCTGTTTCGTAAAATCGGGCCCCAATTTTTGCTCTTCAGCCGCCAAAAAATGTCGTACCAAAAAGATGAAAAACACTGTCAAAATCGGGCACCGATTTTGACAGATTCAAAACTCCAATTTTGAGTCACTTCTACAACAGTCTTTGTATGGACATAAATAAAAAAATTTGATCGTGGATTCAAATTTTATTTATTTATTTAGGGCATATTTTGTAAAACTAATTTTGTGAATTTAAGTCATATATCTATAAATATTAAAATTAAATTCATTTGTTAAAGTGTAATCAACTCCTACATATTACTTCCTTCAACAAAACAAAATAAAACTCCTACATATTACTATTTTCTTCCCTAATAATAAGAGTCTTTTGAAAATTTGTTTTGTCTTTTTTTATAAGACTTATTTGGTACTTTCAACTACATTTATTATTATTTTTACCAGTATACCGCTATTTATTTTACATTTTCTTCTTCAATCAACAATAAATACTACAATTTTAAAAACATAAACTAACTCTCTCTTAGAGAACAAAATAGTAAAAACAATATTAAATACAAACAAATTTACTACTGCTAACAAATTTAATTAGATAAATCACTCAAGCAATGTGAACAAGGAAACTTTTTTTAAAAGGAACAAGAAAACTTTATGTTAATCATAAAATCACTTTTTTTGACAAAAACAAAATGATATTCATTCATTCAAATCGAGAGATTACATCATTCAACACCGCTAAAAACGTAAAGGATGAATCTGCGAACAAACTCACAACATCCAAGTTAATAGCATATAACGACATAATGCCTACAAAAATATATGATAAAATTAAAGTGACTGGAATATCCATGGCCTCGGATCTGCAACGTTAACGCCCAAATCTTTGAATGAATAATCGATCTTTCAATATGAATCAAATGAACACCGCACGAAGACGGGAAATCAAACAATGCCGCACAAGACGACGAACAACAAACCACCACACTTAAATGATGAAATCACAAAGAAAAAAACCTAGATCTATGTGAAAATCACTTATTTAGATTGAAATAGAGAGAAAAAGATGAAGAGGGGTGATTTCAGGTCAAAAATTGACCCAAAACCACCCCTCAATGAAGAAATTGTAAGAGAAAACTTAGAGAGAGAAACTAGGGCCGGCTTGTTGGAGAAGGAGAAAGATTGTTATTAAGTGATTTTCTATCATAAAATCACTTATATATTGTAAATAAGAAACAAAGTTTTGCTATCCATATTTTGGTGAAAGTCCAAAAAAAATTCAATCATCTGGACCACTGAAGTAAGAAAGCTTTCATGAAAGTCATAGATCATCTAGTGAACGAACTCAAGCCTTGGATCGTCCAGTCATTCTGATACAAACATTTCGGTTGCCTAGCTCTAACGTCTCTTTTCTCAATGAAAACTTGTGATTTCTTCACTGGTATAAAAGTTGAACTATTCAAGTTAAAGAGAGTGTCTCTTGTTGAAGAGAACCAGTCTAAGACCAGCAGGCAAGTCAATGTGTCGAGATTCAAGAAGTCAGGGACTAAGAGTCGAAGAAAAATCTTATAATATTCCAACACCCAGAATGTCAATTAATGTATGATTAAGAATATTAGTGGTTTAGAATAAAATAAATTTATGCTAATAATCATGCAAAGAAAATTCCTTCCTTCAAAAAAAAAATCATGCAAAGAAAATGAGAATACACATATCAATAGTTTTGAATCATGGAAAGAAATCACAATTTGATTATCTCATTGTATCCATGCAAATGAGATTCACATACATTGTAAAGAAATCGGAATGAAAATTGAACCGGACTGAACCATTTGATAAATTTATAATAATTGTTAGTATTTTGAACCGAACCTTGAGTACATGCTTACTCAAAATAAAATTGTAATTTTGCACATTTTGATTGAAAAATCAAAATAGATTGAGGCGTCGTCGAATGCTATGAAACTTTGCAGATCCTCTCTATACATTTTTATATAGCTGGCTGCCAAAAAAAAAAAACCTTAAAATTTGGTTTTTATGTCGAGATTTTCCTTATTTTGTTGTTTGAGTTTTTGGCAATTTAAAATTTCATAATTAAATTCTTCCTTTCCGAAGAATTCTAATTTTATGTGCAAAGTCATATTTTAATGTCCTAACTATACCTGCAAAAAAAATGATGGAAAAATTCAATCTCTATATCACTTTTATGGACTTTATGTCTATTGAAAAAAAATATGAAGTCAAAATAAAAAGGATCTTAAATTACATGGATAAAATCTGTATATTTTTTATGACATAGTTATGTTCCAGACTTCACGTATGTTACATGGTTTTTTTTTTTTAAGTCAAAGAGAAATAAAATAACATAAAAGAAAAAAGATACAGAGTTGGGGGCATCGGACCTGACCCAGAAATAACCCAAAAGGGAATACATCGTGATAAAACCGTAAAAAGAACCTACCCTAATCGATCTTAACAAAACGGACTCTCATCACGGGCGCAACCCAGCGAACCCGCGTACGGACTCGAAACGAAGTTACAAAATATATGACGAGAGAGTTTCAGTAGGATAAAAGAGGGTTTAAGATTGGCGTATGGATCGACCGCCAGCACGGTAACATGATCCACCAACCCCCTTAACAAAGCAGCAGGTATAAAGCTCTTTCGAGCTACACTCCGAAAACAATCACAAGGATTGCAACGGCAAGAGGACGGTACCGGAATGAAGGCGGCCCTGATGCATCGAGGCCTGCAGATCTCAACAGACCTGAAAAAATCAAAGAATCAAGCAAGGAACATCAACACAACCGATTTCTCGAAAACTCATTTGAACCCAAACACGAGTCCAAATCGTTGACAACCAAAACAACCCTAACGAGTTTCAAACCAAGGCCAAGTCTGCAACCACCAACACAACTCTGAACAAACAAAACACAGCAACACCAAACAAAAACAACAAAGCAGACAGCAGCGAATAAGCAATCCGACGAAAACATGCACCAAAATCCACAACAGTAACCTAATCCACTTTGTTCCAAGCAAACAACTTCAATCCAATGGAGCAAAGAGGAGGAGGATTAAACAAAACGCACCATGATCACCAGAAGAAGAAAAGGAATGAGCACCGTCGAACATAAAGCCACCACCGTCAAACCCCACCGGCGCAACGGCAACCGAGAAGGCTCACAAAAAACACCCCATCCACCAACAAAAACCTGTGATTCACACCTGCAAAACCGAGAGCAGAACCAACAGACTCACCCAGAAGAAGGCCGCGACGGCAGAACAGCTGAAGAAAACAGATCACCGGAGGAAGAAGGAGCAAAACAACCCAAAACGCTGTAAAAACAGGACGGCGCTGCCAAGACAAAAATCCAACCCATGACGCCAAGTTCTGACCCAAAAAACCATCTAATCACGACAATAATATGTATTAGAACCATAAAAATAATTGCTGGAAAAGTATTTTTTAATACATCTGTGCGAATCCATGTTTGGCAAGGATAAGTGACTAATACATATTATTACTGGAAGCAGAAGCCCTCTAATTGCTGGAAATGGGTATATTAATTCTCTCTTCCACGAGTTCAGGAATGTGAACAACCACGTGAGATTCATTTCAATTTCAAATAGGAATAGGGATCTCATTGCCCCATGCACGTTGGGTTAAGCCATTAAGGCAGGTATGCAAATTTTCTTGCCAAGGCTGGTGTTAAGGAGGGATCTAACCTACTATCTTCATTTCATATTGATTGTTGTTTAAGGTTTCTTCAGAGAGCAATAAATAATTTGATTAGTGAATTACACTCAATTTATTTATTTTTTCATTTTTAAGAGTACCAAAAAATTTAGCCAGTCTAGAGGCACCACCCTCAGTAAATGAACTTTCACTAGCAATACATTGTAGACATCATCATTCATTAGAAGAAGGGAAAGGTTAGACTTTTTCCTAATGTGGCACAGAACACAAATTAAGAACCACCCTGCAGCTTTCATCTTTAAATCATTACAAGGCCACTTTTCCATATTGACCAAGAAGGCAGCAACTTTCAAGCATTATGGAAAGAATTTCTAATTTCTATCAAGGTTGATAATCAATCTAATCTGACACGGCAGAGATATCTTATACAACCAAGTATCACCATTATTCCAGAATTATGTTACAACCAAAAGCATATTGCGAAGTCAATTGTATATATTGATCAAGAAACGGTGACTTCTTCGGCAATTTGGGAGGATCTACTTTCAAGCCATAACGAACATGATAATCCGGGTTCGTTACAATGAGCTCATACATGTACACATATGCTCAGGTTAGATGCAGAAAGTATCTTTGAAAATGAGATAATGGATACATACTAGATCCAAGGTTTCGACCTTTAAACCAACTACTGCAATGTCTGGTTTAGTGTTAGAGTTGTTATTCTTGAGAGCCAATGCAAAAACCACCATGATCTTTAGAAGCTACTATTTGGAGCTTCATATTTAATGTCCATCGGTCACAAGGCAGAATTGAAAATTTCCAAACACAGATGTTACAATTCTGCATCTTATGAGTACTGAGGACTTCATACCAAACAGATCCAAGAATTTCAAGGTGAGATCAAAGCTGAACCTGAAATATATGTACAAATAGATACAGTTGTCATTTATCAAAGACACCACATATCTCACTTAAAGCAATTAGCAACGAAAGGAAAACAAAATTCTTTGCTGATATTTTACGATGGTGTAATGTCTTGAAACTTAAAAGTACTATATCCGGTTATAAACCCCTAGTCACACATAACATGCAAAATTTCAAATATAACTCTTGGCCTGCAAACTATAGCAAAAACTAATTGTAATGATAAAATATTTAAGATTGCAGTACCTGAATCAATTCTGTTTTCTGAATCTCCATAATCATCTTCAAGCACATAAAGAAGCTTCCTATAAGTATGCCCATCAACAAGGTCCTTTTCTTGCAACTCTTGCAGAAACCTCATGGCCTCCTGAACTCTTCCCCGTCTACATATCTCATCAAGTACAGTCCTGTATGTAATAAAATCAACAGATTTTTGCTTTTCAGTCATCTCCCATAGATAATTTACAGCCTCCTCAACATCTCCAACGAGTGCCAAAGAATTGACAAGCGAATTATAAGATTTACTACTCGGAACAAAACCTTTGGCCTTCATTTCATGATACAATTCTTTAGCATTCTCTGTCCTTCCTTTGGCACACAGCCCATGAATCAAGTAATCATAAGTTAAAGAATTCGGTTTACAATCATAAACCACGCCCATCTGATGAAATATCCTCAACGCATCGTTAACATGAAGAGAAAGCACATAACCTTTTATCATCGAATTCAACGAAAAAATATCAGGTTCTATATGTTCGTTTACCATTTGCCTGAACAAACATCGCATAGTTTCCATATACACAAGGTTTATATCAGTATTATATCCTCTACTCAAAAACGCACCAAAAAGGATATTATACGTTCTAATCGAAGGCCTAAACCCAAAATTTGGATTTCTACTACTCTTCATATGCTTAAACACAATAACCGCTCGAGTCAACTTCCGCGCCTCAGTAAAATAATATATAATCATATTAAACAATGCCTCATTACCAATCGAACGAACAGCAAGCAATTGATTCACAATATCATCCATTTCTTGATACATTTTCGCATCACCAAGCTTCTTAATGGTAACATGAAAACTCGACTCATTATGGCGAAACCTCGGCTGGTGAGACGCCCAATGAAAAAGCTCCAGACAAACTAACGGGTCGCGTTGATTCGCAATAACATCGCGTAATTCCTCCGGTGTAAACCGTGGGAGGAGTTGGGATTGTGCAAATTGAAACTTTTCTTGGTCTAAAACAGGTTTGTTGGCTTTTAAAAACCGGTTTCGAGCTCGTCTTCTGTAAGATCTTGAAGGGGTTTTGGTTGAATAATAATGATGATAATTAAAGCAAGTAAGTGAATTTTTCTGAATTGGGTCATTGAGATGAAATAGTGTAGGAAATTTGTGGAAACATGGATTTTGATTTGAGGTGTTTCTTCTATTGAAGTTGGTAAAATATTTCAAGCAATTTCTACGAAAAGATAACATTTTGTGATGTGTAAGATTGAAAAATTGAATTTTGGATGTGTGTCTTAGAAGATTAATTTATGCGCACCTTTATCGACGGCGGTAGCAGAAACGGAGGAATGAGATGTCGAGCTACAGAAGAACGGCGGAGCGCGGGGGTCTGATGTCGGCGGGAGATTGCAGGAGGCTCAAGTGAGGAATATTTCATTCTACAATCAAAACATATCTGAACTGTGTTCTAAAATTAATTGAAACAAAACTGATATGAGCCACCACTACTTCAAGTTAAACTAAGATGATGGCACAGCACTAAATAGAGGTGTCTGTTCGAGCCTCGACCAAACAAATTTGACATTTTGTCGGTTGAAATACTTAAAAGAAATATAACAAAACAAAGCTTAATCAAGATAATGTCAAAGTAATGATCTTTTTGTCACTTTCGCATGAAATACTTAAAAATGAGTTTCTTAAGTAAGATCTACTTGTACAGTGGCGCGTGAGAGTTGGTATTGGGCAGGGTTTTCTACTGTGCTGTAACCGTGAGTTGGAACTGTGAGCAGTTTGAAAGAATTTGTTTTTAATATATGTCGGTCAGAAAGCTGAGACATCGCAGGTCGGGTGGCTTTACTTCTTTGCCAAATTTGGGCTGCACGGAATGATGTCATTTGGAATGACGCTCGTCATACTTCAACAAACATTGGGAGGACATCACTATATGCATGACAGCAATGGCAAGAGGTTCATAAACAGCCCTCACCGCCGGTTGTGCAACACAGGCAAAATAGAGTGCAAGATAACAACTCAGTTTGGGAGAAACCGAGTGAGACGTGGTTGAAGTGCAATGTAGATGCTGCATTCCATGACCGTGACCATATTACATCTTTTGCGTGTTGTGTGAGAAACTCCCACGAACAATTTATTCGGGCTCAAACGAAATGGCAGTGGACAAATATAACAGTTTTAGAGGGGGAGGCAGTAGTATTACTTGAGGCCCTTCACTTTGCTGATGCAAACAGATGGGATTGGGTTGTCTTCGAGACTGACTCATCTACTTTAGTGCAAGCTCTATCATCTCCAGGCCATGGTGATTTAGAATTCTATGCTATTGTTTCTAGTATTATTTATCAGTTATCTTTACATTCCAACTTCGAGGTGAAGTTTGTTAGGAGACAAGCGAACATGGTTGCTCATACTTTAGCTAGGGCGGTCTGTTCTTGGGCTAGTCACCATATTTTTTATTCTTATCCTTCTTGTATTGAACATTGGTTGATTAATGATAATAGTTAACTTTGCTTCGGTAAAAAAAAAGTAAGATTTATTTAGTTCTTTGCATTGGCTTAAAGGAAATATACGACTACTAGAAAATTATGATTATGATTCTCCCAAGAGCTCATTATGATTTGATGCATTGTGTTTCTAAGATTTTAATACAATAAGTGCATGTAATCATCATTTTTAAATATAATCCTACAAGCTCTTCCTAAAAAATTTCCATCCAAAACTCCAATTCTATTAATTAATCATTAAATTAAAAATATTTAAATTTAAATTAAAAAATAGAAAAATAACTTATATATCCACACTAACTCACATCACTCACACGTACGACACATAAAAAAAACACTCTTATTATCCCACTAACCCAGCATACTCAAAATCAAATTGTCCACGAACAATATCACTCATAAGTGCACGGTATACATGAGTAAATTTATAACCAACAAATTATTCAAACCACACCTATTACATGCAGCTGCTACAACAATTGCATGTAATTTCTCTTTTTCTTTAGTTGTTATTTCCTTCTCTTCATGTGTAGCATCTCATCATTTCCTCTTCAATATATTAGAGTTGTTGTTTGTTGATTCTCATTTTTTATTTATTTTTCCAAGGCAACACTTTTGATGCATCCACACAATATTTGATAGGAAAGTTCAACACCTTCTTCATTCATTCTTATCGCATGTTATTAGTTTGTCTAATAATATGCCAAAAATGATAAAAATAAGCAATATTTGGTTTTTATTTTGCAATGTTTGGTACAATCTTAGTCTATCTTTTTCTTCTTGAGGATTTCATTTTCCTTTTTCCGTATTCCTTTTGATTTGATTTAATCTATTTGATACAATCTTAATCTTACTCTTTTGCATAATTATAAAACTCTTTTTTCTATTGTTCTTATTTTTTTCTATCTATACATTAATTACGATGAGATTTTACAAATGTGTCATTTTTTTAAGCGAAAAAAACAGGAGATGTCGGAGAAGGCAAACCATCCCATCCCAATTATATTAACATCCTACAAGTTCAACAGTAATTTTTTCCTCCCCTACTTTCATTTTATCAATTAAATTAAAAAAACACTTATAGTTATAATCATATAGATACACAACTTCCACTACTCTATTTTTATAATCTGCAAGTTCTACCACAACTTTTTTCCTTCAAAGCTCTCAGTTTATTATTAAATTAATAAAAATCATCATTTATTACTATATCATATAACTATCCACCCGCCACGACTCTATTTCCCTCTTTTATTAATTAAATAAAAAATAGAAATTGAAATAAAAATTTGGAATTAAATTAAGAAAATAGAAGAAATAAATAATAGAGAGAAAACAGCTCAATTTCCCATGTTTTAATTTTTTTTTATAGTTTTATAATACTACAAATTCTTCCATAAATAGAAAATTGTTTGTCTTGATGTATGTGTGCGTAATTTTTTTATTGAAGTCATATGTTCAATAAAGTTATTACATATCAAAAGATTATTATAAATTGTGATTTACTGTATGATACAAATAGTATATTCTTATTTTGTCATAAGATATAAACTATTAAAATGTTGCATATTTTTTTTACAAAATTTTCTTATGCATGATAATAACGATTCAAACGAGCTCTACAAATTTCATAATTTATCTTCTATCAAATAGAAAAGTTTTGTTTTTATTATGTTTTCATTTCACTATTCTACCTCTCTGTTTCATTTAAGAGTGTGATAGACATTATATGTAAGTAATTTATTTCACTTATTTGTTAATTTTATACCATTTTACTTTTCAGTATTCAAATAATGCTAAGAAATTAAAACAATTAACTTACATTCTTGGTTAAAAAAAACTTATATTCCAAAATGAAAATAAAATCAATACAACAAACATTAATATCAATATATTGTATGATGATTTTTCAAACTACAGTAATCATCGATAGTAATTCACTAAAACTTAAACGTGTGACGTATAGTGTGTGTATATATATATTGAAAGTTGTGAAGCAGTCATCCCAATGAAAGTATTATTAAACAAAGGGTTAATAAGTCTTTACCCCCTGTAATATACAGCACTTTTGGTTTTCCCCCCTGTAAATTTTTTTTTTTAGATTTCGTCCTTGATAAAGATTCTTCAGGATTGCCCCATATGCCCTGTGACTCAACAGAATCTTTGATATGTCACTGATGTGGCATTTTTTATTTATTTTTCAAATTTTTTTGGGTGCCGCGTGTAAAATACATTTTACACGTCATTTATAATAAAAAAAATCAAATTTAAAAAATCAGAAAAAAAAAATCAAATTTTTTTCAAAAATCGAAAAAAGTCAGATTTTTATAAAAAAAAAATTAAAAAATCAGAAAAAAATTCAGATTTTTTAAAAAAAATAAGCTCCAGATTTTATTTTTAAAATTAGAAAAAACATTCAGATTTTTTAAATTTAATTTTCAAAATAAAAAAATTGATTTTATTTTATATTTCAAAATCTTTATTCCAGAATTTTTATAAATTCTTTTTCGAAATTAAAGAATTAGAAAAAAAAAATCATCTTTTACAAATTAAAAAAAAAATGAATTTTTTTTTTCAAATTTTATAATTTTAATTTAATTTGGATTTTTTTCGAAATTTTTGTATAATTTTTTGGAAAATTTGGAAATATATTAAGTTCGAGAATGGAAATGGTAATAACATATGGGTTTTCCTGTCATTGATGGGAAATATATTAAGTTAGAATTTAGAAAATAATTCGAAAATTTTATTCCTGAATTTTTATGAATTCTTTTTTGAAATCAAAGAATAAAAAAAATCAAATTTTTTTTCTGAAATTAGGAAGAATTTTAAAAAAAATCTGGAACTTAATAAAAAAATAAAGAAATTCATTTTTTTTCTGAAATTAGGAAGATTTTTAATAAAATTCTGAAACTTAATTTTCAAAATAAAAATCTGAATTTTTTTAATTTTTGAAAAAAAAATGATTTTTTTTTCAATTTTTTGAAAAAAATTAGAATTTATTTTCTGATTTTTAAAATAATTTTAGCTTTTTAAAAAACAATTAAAAAATATTTTTCGTTTTTTAAAAATATATTTTTTTGATTTTTTTAATTATAAATGACATGTAAACTCTCTTTTACACGTGGCATCCAAAAAAAAATTGAAAAATAAAAAAATGCCACATCATAGATTCCCCTGAGTCACAGGGCTCAGGGGGCAATCCTGAAGAATCTTTATTTTATAAGGACAGAATCTAAAAAAAAAATTACAGGGGAAAAACCAAAAGTGCCCTATATAGGGGTAAAACCCTATTAACCCTCAAACAAAATACATTTGTCCATTATAGTTTGCGAAGAATTTCATTATTGGTTCCCATTCACCTTCTAAAATGGTTACACGGATGGGTCTCAACAACGTCCTTGAGCAGAGACCATTTTAATTTCGAATGACATTTTCAAAACATGTACATGTAAGAATGAAATAAAAATAAAACAGAAAATAATAATGATAACCTGCTAGTGTTGAAGCATGTAAGGCATTGGAAATACCGTCTTTATTTTGGTGAGAGATTTGCCCACTTCTGCAAGCAAAAACTTGCGAAAACTTTTTAACTTCGTTCCTCGAAGATATCATACGTTTTTAACAAGCTAAGCATACGTTATATGGTTGTCTCATGATTTCATGCTCCGTTTGGGCGACGAACAACACTAAAAATCTTGAACGCCGACATTGCACGGTTGCTTCCCTTTAAAATAGTGTTTGGAATATTTAATTGAATTAAAAAGCAACAAAGAAGAGATCACTCATGCACTAAACTTAGAATGGGCAATATTTTCTCTGAGCGGTACACTTCTGACGGGTGGAGAACGATGTTCCGATGTTATAGAATGTTGCATGTAGATGTTAGTAGACTGACATTCAGACAGTATCATATAGAATTCTGCAAAAGAAGAAAAAAGTAGTGAACAAATCATAATTTAAACATACTCACTCATTGTTATCAATTTTTTGATTATAATCAAAATAAGTTTAATTATTTATTTTAAATATAGTTTGCACAATTATATCCACAGTAGGTAATCTTTATGCTTAAAAGAATATCATAAAACAATACCATGCATAAACAATCTATTTAATTTACTCCACATCACTCATATTCAAATAATAATAAAAAATGTCACGCTTGTAATTTTATAATATTTAAAATCGGTGGATTCTAGGGTGAAGGAGCAATTAAGTCCCTCACCAATGGACCATGTCTAACTAGATTAAATGAGTCCACATTTTTTATCATGCACCTTCTTGCACTTGATCTCTTTTCTTTCTTCTCTTCTGCTCTTTAATTTGCAGTTTTGCTGTCTTCCTTGTTTTTTTCTATCACCTTCTCAAATTTCATTGTCGTTCATTCCTTAATAATACATTTCCTTTGAATTTATGAATTATCTTTCAAAAATTGAATATATCGTTCTCCCTCAAATATCACATAAAGGCTGTTGTTCTATAACTCAATCATTCTATAAAGATCTGATTCATAAGTCATACCTTTTTTTTTATTTGATGGGAAACTTATACCCTTTTATTCTTCGTAACTTCACTTCTAAAATAAATTAAATTGGTTTATTTCTTTCGGTGTGTAGAATTCAAATAACTTTTTTTTAATGGGAATTCAAATAACTCATATTTCTTAATTATGTGTATTAAAAGGTCACCATCTCTAATTGTACCGACAAACTATATTTTTAGCAAAACCCATGAACCTTTGAAAGAGGTACTCAACTCAACTTTTATTGCAGATTCGCTTTTTCGGTGCTGCTGCTCCTAAAATGGAATGAAGGTTGAAGATGTTGATTTCAACCAAAAGAATTTTTAAAAAAAATAGACAAAAGAATTTAAGTTTTTAAATTGATACGTGACTGAATTTCATTTTAATCTCTGATTCCCTGCAAAACCAAGGATTGTGTTTTTAACCCAGGCAACAGTTGTGGAAATAACCTCACCCTAGAGCCATGGTTTTACTGATGAGAGAAAAATATGTTTGTGATCCAGTGTAGATAATGTACAATAAGATGTGTGTAATTTGATTAATTTGACGCTTTTTAATAGTGGTCCACCGGTGAGGGACTTAATAACTCCCTCACCCTAGAATCCACCTTTAAAATCACTTTAATTTAAATTGTGTGGAGAAAAAATATTTGATAAATATATGTGTTCCTAAAATACTCTTCACCTTGCATCGAATGATTCTTAACGAACACCGTCATCAATACAAACTGAATATACAGCACCATCCAAATTAGACTCAACCGAAGTGAGGATGATTATGTTTATGATTATTCTATTTGTCAGCACATACTCTCTTTATGGTTCCACATTTCCTCAAAACTTATCGTGTAAAACCCACTAGTCTTTGTTGTGGGGCACAAAAACAAAAACATAATATAACTTTTTGAACACAATAAACTAATAACCGTTGTCAAATGAATCCAAACACAATATTGGTAGATCAGCAAAAACATGTCCTGTAGTGATGTCATTGCAATTAAGAGATGAGAAAAGGAAAATGGCAATTTCGACCATCATTCAAGAATAAGCAAAATTAAAATGGTGGTAGATATTTCACTCTTAAGTTGAACTACCATTGCTGAAAAATAAATATTAGGTAACATAGACAAGTTTTATGAAAAATACAAACTCGCATCAACTATTTGATGCAGCATCCATTTAATACAATGAAGTAATTGGAAGTCATTTCATATATCGTTTCAAACTCCAGTTTCATTTAATTTCATATTCAAATGGCTACCACGAACCTTCAGCACCAACTGTGGGATTCTTGAAAGCAGAGAACTCCCAGTATGTTTTTAATGAGAATGGCGGGAACATAGTCGCACCTTCTTCAGTCATTTTAGCTATCTGTAAATTTAACATAATAGATTCATTGAATATGAAAGTCAATAAATAAGAATTAATTGACTTCAATTGAAAATTATATTAAAAGTCTAACAATTTGTAAAGGAAGAAAAATCATGATCTAGAATTACCACGAAGATTGTACTGACAGAAAAAACTAAGAAATGAACTAGATGAGAAATTTAGAAACAAATTGATATACTTGACATTTCAATGAACTGATAAGCATCTAGCTATTTCTCATTTTCTGATAGGAACCAGAACAGAGTGAGGAAAATATTTGTATATTTTTAACTGTAAATGTAAACTGGAAAACAAAAACTGAATTGAAACAAAAAATGATATGGTTAGAGCGGTGCTCCTTACAAGATGAAATTAAGAAAGCAAAAGAAAACTAAAGGATAAAATCTGCTGGCCTGTGCTCCTTACCAGACTTCCCACCCAATATCCCTCGAATCTGGATCCTCTCCTTCCATCCACTTTCTCCGTCTCTATCCTTCCAAAATATGTGTCTATCTCTCTCCTTATCTTCTCTCTTGATCTTGCCTTCCTATCCAAGTCTGTTACGCACCCTTATAATTCCCTCTCACTGCCAAATAAATTCCCACCACTCTCCTAAGGCCATGTGTCCCATTCTGTTATATTACAGTCCCTTTAGAGAAAGTATTTTCATTTTTTCTCATCCTACCCTCTTAACAACTGTGAGTTTAACAATACTCCCCCAAAAGGATTCACCTTATCCCCAAGGTGATGGATAAGGGACACTGGGACAGCCATTATACTCCTACCGGGGTCCCATAATTTGAAGGCTAATGTTTAATTACTAATTCCTTGAAAGCCTCCATGACACCTAATGGTCCTATCCAGTAAAAATACGGGCATATGTAGATTCAAGACTACAAGCAGTAAAATTAGAGGCAACCAAAATTGGGGACTTCCCAGTCCGGAGTGGCTTTAAAATCCAATCCCTCTCATCTTCCAGTTAGTTTTGCAAATAGCCTACTATTATAACTCTTGGGGCTTTAAAGTTCCATGATTAGGTAATAAGCAAGTGTACTACTATTACTTTTTGAACATTAACTCCGTCTCTTAGGCTTTGTTTGCAAGTTTGGAGGGGAAGGGAGGGGAAGGCTTGGGAAAAAAGGAATGAGTAAGTGGAAGAAATAGAGAAAAATGGGAGGGGAGGGATTTGGGGGTTAACTTTTCTTCATAATACAAAGCCCTCCTCATTTGGGGGAACTAAAAAATTGTATTGGAGGAGGGTTTTGGGGGGTTTTAGAGAGTTAATATGAATTCTTTTTAAAATTAAAAATATAGTAATCATATGCATTAATTTTTCTTTCTTTAAAAAACTACTCTTTTAAAAAATTTGAAAGATTTCGCCATTTTCCCTCATATTTTGCACCCCTCAAAGCCTTTCCTTCCCTTCCAATCCAAACTCCCAAACAAAGCCTTAGTTAAGTTCCACGAGCATCCACTGAAAGGAGGCAACCAAAACACTATCACAAACCAATAGCGACATTTTTCTTTCATACCATATTTATTTCCCTTCTTCTCTCCAGTACAGGGTTCTAAGGTAAAGCCTTGAATCCTTGTACACTAAGGATTCTGTATTGTGTTTTAGGGGTGTGCAAAAGAAATGGTTAACCTCAACCAAATCTGATCCATATTTGACAAACCCAGCCCAAATACTTAAAACTAAAACTGGCCCATATTATGTAAAATACTTAAAACCGGGTTTGAACCGGTTTGAACCCGGTTTTTTCTCAAAGTAAATCTGAAAACGCATTTCACTCATTTTTTGAGTAACCCATTCACTGAAAACGTGATTCTCAGTTTCTCACCTCTCTAAACGCGATTCTCACTGAATAAGTGCTTAAGCCAAACGAAATTCTCACCTTGTCTTCCTTTTCTTCATAGTTGAAACGCGATTCATAACAAAGATGCCGAATTCAAAACGCGATTTAGGGTGAAAATCAGGAAACGTGATTCAGAACGGATTCATGGACCATAAACGTGATTCAGGTACGAGATTCAATGGGATTTTTATGTTCTAGCTATTCTCCTCTATTGTTTGAGCTATACTCTATTGAAATTTGATTAGGGTTTATGTTTGGTGTTTAATTTTGTATAGCTGAAACATATTTCCGTGAAGCACACAGAAACCCAGACCAAGTACATGGAAGACATTGGAATGAAGTGTTAAACCTTTGTAGTTGATTCCACTATCGTTTCTCAACGACCCACTTCAATCTTCGAGGTAAATTTCAAAATTTTCAATGAATTATTGACCATTGTTGAGAGTATTGAGTTGTGGGTATTGTTGCTGAACCTGTAAGCAGCACACAAATATAGTGTTTTTGAGGAATTTTATGTTGTTTATGTACTGTTTTTTGTATTTAATCTGGTTCATCATTGTAACTTAAAGTTGGTAATTTTATGTTATTTGTCTCAAAACCCTTTGAAAGCTACTTTTCATATGTAAATTTGAGCTTGGTTAATGGTTATGATATATCTTGTATTTTTGTGAATGTCTTGTATCTGTGCAAAAGATTTATAAGCCGTTAAGGTATTGATTTTCCATTGTAAATGTCTTGTATCTGTGCAAAAAAAAGAGTGATTTTTTGTTTGTAAATTATCTCATGCTTAGCAGCAAAGTTACTTTTATGTTTTCAGCAACTCCTATACTATTTTTCTTGTTAAATTGAAAGTGTTATGTTTAGTTTAGGAAACCAGAACACAAGCTTTTATTTTTACATCAGGCCTTGCTTTTATATCTCAGCTTCATATGTTAAAATTAGAAAATTATGGCATAACCTTGTATTCATTTTTGCGCATCATATCACAAGTTTTACTAACTGGTGCTTTTCTTTAAAAGAACATTCTCAATAACAGGATATAATGATGGCCTTGGTTGACCCTAAAAAGATAGTATTGATTTTAATAATATCTCAATGATGTTTGTACCCAAAGGTGTGTCTTGCTTTGCATTATTAGGATTCTAGAGTGATAGTATTGATTTTATATCTCAGCTTCATATGTTAGGATTCTAAAATGATAGTATTGATTTTGATTGTTTTTATGGCAAATAACAATTTTGATGTATGCAATCTTAGCAGTTAGCATATGATGTATATAGGGTAGATGTATTTTGACCAGCGTCAGTCTGATTCATTTGTCGCATATCATATATATGACATGACATAATGTTGATAAATAGCATAAAATATAAATAGTATAATTTAAGGGTGCTGCTATAGTGTTTAAAGTTAGAAGCTTCTATAGTGTTTGTGGTCATTGCACACATTGCTAGCATAGCTTAAAATGGTTAATTTTAGGGTTTTTCTGTTTTTATTAGTAATGCATTTTAGGGTGCTGATAACTTTTACGAAATGAATGCATTTGATGGTGGATTGTTAGTCTATGTAGGGTTTGATCACACTCTTTTTGGTTATTTTCTTTCTAGGGTGAGGGGTATGGGGGTTTGATCCTTGATTCATTTTTGAAGAGAACCTATTGCACGACTTAATAATCATGTTGTGTGGCAGTGCTGCATATGATGTCTTTTGCTTGCTTTCTTAATTGGCAAGGTCTTATGATTGTTAACACCATCTCAATCATAGTGCTTCTCTTAAATTTTCAGATATGAATGCTTTGTTGTAACTTGTATGTATGTCGTTTGCAACCAGGTGGATATGTTTGAAGAATAAATTTTGGATACAACAATGAAGCCAAGGCTGGAGTCAAATGCTAATAGTTATTTTAATTTTTGTTTCTTGGATAATTGTAACTACTATTGGTATTGGTATACAATAATTTAGCCGTGACTTGAAAAACTTATGAATGGTTTAATTTAGGAGTGATTACTACTGTCATGATCTATGATATATATTGATGTTGTTTAAGTGTTACAAAAGTTTGAGTTTGGAACAATTTAAGGGAACCATGACCCTACCTTATAAGTTGATTCTTGTAGTAGAAACATTGTTGAATGAAATAATGGGTTGAAACTGGTTTTGCAAATGAAATAGTGGGTTAAAAATGGTTTTGAATTAAAAAAAATGTTTTTTTTTAATAAAAAAAATGTTGAGTTAAAACAGGTTTGAATTAAAAACCAGATTACAATCCGGGTTGAATAAAAAAACTGCTTTAAAACTGGTTTTGGAAGAGAATATGACAAACTGGATTTGAACTGGATCCAACCCGGTTTCAAACCATATCCGAATTGGTTTAGATAAGAGGTTTCAAAAACCACACTAAAACTAAAATTTGGTTTGGTTTTGGTTTGGATTCAAACCATGAACACCTCTAATTGTGTTATGTTGACCAACACAAACTGGATGAAATTATTATTATACCCATGCAAAAGGAAAGGAAAGCATACTCACTAAGTGAGAAATTTCACATAGCATAATTAAGCTATCCAGCCTCAAATTTTTGCTTAATGGAAAGGAAAGAATGCCAATTTTTGCTTCAAACAAGTTATCCATCCTCAAAATCCTCCATCATTTTGTGCCAAAGTGGGGATTAGAAAAAACCCATAAGGATTCAATCCCAAATAAAGAAATGGTGCCATGTGGGTTACTGCTTACCAGTCCTCACTAGTTAAACTGCTTTTAAATGCATTGGCCTATGCAATTGCAATATACGTCTGAATGAGACAAATTTGAAATCTAAAATTTGAAAATGAAAAATAAATTGGTTTTATAATGAAGGAAGCAACGCAAAAGAAATCAAGAGAATAGAAGAAAAAAAGTCGTAGCAGAAACCAAGAAATAAACAATCATATCAGTTACTCTCCAAATTTCATTGACAATCCAAAAGTGAAAAACTGATGAAAGTTTAATGCAGTATCTTCAAAAACGTAAATAAGTTGCAAAGTATACGAGAGCTGTGACAACCAACAGAGAAAGGGAGATGTGCATGTAGTGTGAATGAAATTGTGACCCTAACAATTGTAAATTTAAGACAATGTTTTGAGAATATTACAACTCTGAAATTTTAAATTACTTTCATACATGATATTTCGATTCCTTTCTGTTTTTAATTTAGACCAAAATGGAGTGTATATTTCGACAACCTCCATAGGATTATGCTCCCTTACAGCTTATTTAAGAATTAGCAAGACAGTTATTTTCTATTCAATTGAGGGACCCGAGTTGGAGTAAGTAAGATGGATGCAAGAACAGAGAAAAACAAACCTGTATCTTGTTGACAGCAGACCTATCACGATATAAAAGCACACGCATGCATTTTTCCAGTAACTTAACACCTTCCTCAAAGCTTAAATTTTCATGCCACTCATCACGAAGAATGGGCCTAGCAAGATGATTTCCTAGCCCAGTAGCTATGTGATCATCTTCATAATTAATTCCGATCATGTTCACCTGAATAAGATTCATAAGTACAACAACTGAATAAACTTGCAGACTACTCAATGTTGAGCAAAATAAAAAGAAAAGCCAAGGCCTACCGTGCCGAGGTACTTTTGTCCATTCTTTACACCGCCAAGTACAAGGGAGTTCCACAAAGGGTTGAACTTGTTACGCCTATTATACATCACCCGAGTTAAGTAGTTGTGCACCTCCTTAGGTCCTAGAGAATTCCCATCATCCCACATGTTGTCAGTGAGGCTACAACAGTCAAAGTTCAAAATCAACACTTAGATGGTAATAATGAAGTAATCAAATTTGAAATAATTGAGTTGCGGACGAATTCATTTTCGTGAACTTTGAAGTGAAAGAAAATAATAAAACCAAATGCAAAACAATTGACTAGGAAAATTTTATTGTCTTTATCTTATGAGAAATAACAAAAGACTTACATAAGCTCGTCGAGGTAACGTTGAATCTCTTGAAAATCGCTTATTTCTCCACTGGCACCAATAAGGGAATGTTTCCCAATAGGCTTCACCCGCTCAACACTCTTGTATCGCAGAGTAGACCCATAGGAACCTATCAGTATATTCAATATTCATCAATGACATAAGACACAAAATCAGCCCACTATTTTCCGGGAGAAGGGGGTTTCAACTTCATATTTCTAACACAATTATGATTCATACATTATTACTAATTTACTAGTTTGCTACTAAAACCAGCACTTCCAAGGAATCACAATTTACCAAGAGTGTAATATCCAACATAAAAGAAGGAAAATATTTGCTTTACAACAAAATGATTGAAAAGAAAATAAAACACTTGAAGCATTCAATTCTACCAAATAAGCTAATAATAGATTCAAATTAACACAACTATTTTTGGGTCATAATACTCTGATTCCTGGGGAAAAAAGGTCCCTAGTAATCCAGAGTTCAGCAGAGAGATAACTAAAGTCTAACCAAGAATTTCCAGCCAGATATCAAACTCAGATTCTCTCCATCAAACCGACCTCAACTAAAACTCACTAACCACATAGGCTCAAGCACTTCATTAACTAATTTGGTTTTTCACTTATGCTGATCGAGAGCATCTAAGTTCAATATCTGGTTCAAAGAATTGTTCCACCCAGATATTGAACTCAGATGCTCCCAATCAATTCAACCTTAGCTAAAACTCATTAATCACAAAGGTTCAACCACTTCATTAACTAACACAGAAATTTAGTACTAAATATTAAAAAAATAAATAAATAAATAATTTTAATTGGTTTCATATATGCTGAATAAGTGAAATGTGCAAAGGGCCTATTTGGATTGGCTTATTTTTTAGCTTATGGAAAATAGCTTATGCAAATAAATAGGCTTTTATGTTAATTCATAAGTTCTCACTAACGAAAATTTGTATCTTCATAAGTTGTTTGTTCAAGATTATGAATAATATATAAAAGCTTATTTATTTGCATACATTGTTATGCATAAGCTCACAAATAAGTCAATCCAAACCGGTCCAAAATAGGGTGTGAAATTGCATTATCGTTTGATTCTAACCTCCCATGTCAGAAGCCATGAGAATCCCATCTTTGTATTTAATAGCAACCACAGAGGATCCAGTCACATAAGGATACCTAAAAAATCAAACCAACATTTAGGTCAATTTCAAAACAAACAAAAAAATCGATGAACAAACAAAATAAACTATCTCAATTTTCGCGTTGCGCAAAACCTTAAACTCAGTAAATTGAAAAACACACGCCAACGAATGAATGCGCTAGAGAGAGAGAAAGAAGGGACATACAAGGTTCTCTGTGATTCTGCTACGGAGTCCATTGTTTGATTTGTCGAAGGAACAGCTTCAAAGAACTAATGAGAAGGTTTTTGAGGTACGAGATCGAAGAGTATACTGAAAACAAAACGTGCTTATGTTTTGGTTTTAAATATGAGATTTTTTTTTTCTTTTTGTTTGCCCTTTGTTCAAGAAAACTATTTTTTCTTTATTTATTTTATTTTCAGAAAAAATAATTAATAAAAAAATAAAGAATGAAATATATATATTCCCCAAAAAAAGACTTTTTCCACCCCTCCCCCTTCACACAATCCTTATTTTATTTCAAAAATATCTTGTTTGGATTGTATGATCTAAATGTTTTTTTTTAGGGTTATATGATCTAAAACCCCTAAAATTTTAAGGGAAAAAAAGTTTTGTTTTAGTTTGTCTAAAACTTGTAAATATATGATTCAGAAAATACAATCTAAAAATCTTCATAACAGTTCAAAAAATATAATTTAAAATGTTTATAATTCAAAATGTGACAAACCTAGAAATTGAATATGTGTTGATTAGGTAACACACTTGTTTTTCGTAAATTGAATAATAAGGTTTAAATGCATCAAAACAAATATTCCCTGCAAAATGTTGAAGAGAATCATATGTAGCAACATAAATGAAGCATATATTAAGAAAATATCATCAATATCAATAGGTTACAACACATGATTCAAACATAAAATTAAAAACACAAATTATCAAGATTATACAACATAGTCAAAAAAAATTATTGGTTGGTACGGCCACCCTTACGTTTATAGATCATCTCTCCTTGAACCTCATTCAGAATCTTCTGCATTCTCAACCAAGTCGCACTTTTCTGCTCCACCTGACCACCGCTCATAATACTTCTGACATGTTCTCTGATGTGTTTGTTGGCCTCTATTTTCGACAGGCTACAATAAATGCAGTCAGCTAAGTTTGACTTAGGTTTTGAAGAAATCTAATCGAGTTCGACTCACAAGTTGAATCAGGTTTATGGACTTAAGAGGGATTTCGCCGTTGGGTGGAGAGGCTTCGACTAGCAAGCAAGACATCAAAGAGAAGTTGGTACCAGATAGATGAGCCAAAAATAGTTACCGTCGAAGAAGATATCATTTGAAATTCAAAAGATGTCTAGGGTAGTTTTTAGCGGTTATGCCTGACGATTTCTGTATAGGCAGTTACTTAGTATAAATAAGAGTTTTTCATAGGGAAACCAGGTCACAATTCGCATACACATAAAACTTACACACTCAAACTATCCGCACTATAGGAGAAACGTGTAAATAAGTTGCAAATGTATGAATATGTTTACCACTTTACATTCATTTATGCAATTTAACCGTTTCCTTTAAATTCCTTGCAATTTACCCTTTTTTTCTTAGCAATTTGCTTCTCGGATTTGAAGCGTGTTCGGTCCCAAATTTTATACTTTTTGGTTCACTTCAAGAACATTCATACTTTCTGTCAAACATGAGCACAATATGCCCAAAGATTTATTTGTTGATCTCTCAAGTTAACCGGTTTTGAAAACCAACATTTGTTTACCAAGAACTAAGGTAAACAGTGCCTTAAATGTGTTGTTTGTGTCTATGAACTAACTGTCTCCCTGCTCCTAAAAAACAAGCTCATCAAGGGCCTCTTAATCAAGTGGCATTTGGACATGTATATTCTCCAACAAAGGTATGACATATGGATGTGAAATGATAATATATTATCTCATGTATCCAACTACCGTCTCTAAACCGGTCACAGTGTAAGCAAGTATGCCAACTCATACATAGACAACACATAATTAAGATATTATATGTAGTGTTGACACACCTCCTACCGGTCGTCTTGGGAGAAGCAGACTCATGTGGATATCAGAGAATGGTATGCATGATAACTGACAAATTAGTTGGTTATCACGTTGCACTTAGCTCCTGTGATGGACAAGAAATTGAGTGATTGCATTGTCTAAGACTTATAATCAGTGACTATTTTAGAATTTTATAGTTTTAGTTATTTTTAGTGTTATTTAATCCTTTTGAACTAGTAATGTTTGTTATGGATGTTTGATGATGTAGGTTAAGGAATGACTCTGAAGATGTGGAAAGCTGCAGCGTGGACGTAGGTCGTTTCACTGAAGATTTGGAAAGCTGCAGCGCCCTGGATCGCTAGCTAGGTCGTACATAGTACGAACACGTGGGACCATGTATGGCCATTGCTCACTGAGGAAGAATATGAGTTATCCCCGATGATCAGAATCTTAGGAATAATAAAGGAATATGCCACGGGGTAGGTAGGATATGATAAGGAGAACCCATGTATGAAATGACCAAAGGATACAACTTGAAGTGGTTGGACTTGTACTACTGCACATACCTAAATTGGCGCAACACGCGCTTCAACAAATAATAGACCATGCGAGGTTCATATCTGAGCCATCCTGGGTAAAAACTGATTTGCTTGAACGAACATGTGTCGTAGTGCTAATGATACGGGTATAAAGCAATGTAACTAAGATCAACGTGATCTGATCTTGTAGGATTTATGACAATCACTCCCTTTGTTGGAACAAACAACATGGCATGTTGGTGTCGATCCTCTTTGTATCCACCCCAGAAATCCCTACCTCTGAAAGTGTTGGAAATATCCAAGTTTGTATCAGCATCAACATATATGTATCAGTAGGGGTGGGAATAGGCCAGGTCAGGCCAGACTTTGATAGGCCTGAGCTTAGCCTACTAAAAAATTTACAAGCCTAAGTCTGGCTTATGGCCTATCATAGGCCGTTTTTCTTGGCCAGGCCTATTTAAAAGCCCGAACTGGCCTAAAAGCCTACTTCCAGGCCTACTTTATATTAAGGTCATCAAATAGTTCATTTGGCTTACTGAATAGGCTAAACAGGCCTTAAAGCCTGCTTAACAACCTATTTCACTACAAGTAAATTTTAACTAGATTAAAGCCTACTTAAACGCCTATAACAACAAAGCCCATTAAGGGGCTAATAGATAGAGAAAAAGGTGTTTATATTTTTAATGTATGCAATTATTTTAATATAAAAATTATTTTTTAATAAGTAGGTATTATTAGGCTTGACAGGCTTTTCTAGAAGCCTAAGCCTGACCTATTTAACTAATCAAACTTTCTAAAAAGCCTAAGCCTAGGCATATCTACTAAACAGGCCAAGGTAGGTCAAGCCAAAACAGGCCAGGCAGTAGGCCCCTGTAGGCCAGCCTGGCCTATTCCTAACCTATGTATCAATATACGACACATGAACAAAAAAAATATGTTTAATCGTTAACTAAATAACAATTTTATTATTATACCTGAAACAAGGTCGCATATTTAGCCAACTACAGAGTCCGATAATGGCATCAATTGTTAAGTTCCTTGTACAAGTGAGTAAGGGTAGTTGCTCTCCATATATAATCGCTGACCATCTCAAAGTCACAAAACTACTTGAGGTATGTCACATCGACATAGGTGGCGCTCTTTGTCAGTGAAGAGCATAATACCCACCGAGTACAACATGGTCCCGGTTTAGCCGCATCTCATAAACATCACCATCCTCCTCATTTGCAGTTGTTGCCTCAAGACGTAGCTTAAAATTCTTTCTCAACTAGCTGACACGTGTCTGAGTAAATTTTATGGCTTTCACCTGGAACTAGGCCTCAACCATATCAGACCCCAATAACTCGACCATGAAATTGATCCCCTCATCCTTGGAAAGAGGGACAACATGGTCCAGGAGGCGGCCCTTGACGTGAAGATGCAACAAACATGACACAACATTTAATGTCATTGTCGTCTCCTCAATCGAAAGATGGAAGCTAGATGTCACCTCGTGCCATTTCTCAACAAATACAGACATTATGTGGTAGTTAATAATGTTATTGCTTACATGCTTTAGCCATTAAATACCACTGGCTTGTATAACATCTCTGAACCATTGCTCTTTCATCCTCGCCTTATTCAGATCATGTAAAACCTTCAACTTTTCTCCGTTGTTCAAACACTTTGAATTTCTACGCCACTGCAAAAAAACAAACAAATAAATAATATCATGATAAGACTCATTTTACATAAATAAAAAAAATATAGCCTCCAGTTTAAATAAATAAATAAAATATAATTGAAGAATTTTACCACATCAACACATGCGACTAGCCACGTAATGATGGAATAAGGTGAGCACAAACACGTCATATGACCCATTAGGATATTGATCCATCGATTGTGGCTCCTCCTCCCCAGCCTGAAGTGGTTACTCATCATCGTTGTCATTCCATGCCTCCCCTGAATTGTCTGAATCAACCTCATCCTCCACATGGTGTTGCTAGGTCCCTCGCCCGTTCATCGTTGTTTAGTGCTTTTTGTATGTCTATAAATATCTATGAATCGATCTAGGTCTCAACCGACTATCAACCCTAACTTTTGTGACTCGACCTAATATTAATTGTTCAATCTATAATAACTTTAGACATATTTTATTACTGTCTTTATGCCAATAGTTTAACGTACAATGAAACCTTCAATGATCATGAACTCACCCAAGACATTAGGGGGTTGTGATCAGCGAAGAGGGTTATGAGCCAAAATGATGTAGCATATTTACGTATATCAAAAGTAAGTATTTATGTATCGTCTCCTCAGGGACTAGTGCGACATCATGGATTGTTCGACATCGATTATCATTTTAAGTTGATAAAGTAATTTGTTTGTT
>Ga0228710_1001864_pt1 | contig 32490 bp, 16 predicted proteins | sample MedpolnodulmetaG_FD_177995 | JGI IMG/M metagenome (GOLD analysis project Ga0228710, IMG submission 177995) | Root nodule microbial communities from Medicago polymorpha collected in Santa Monica, California, United States - pink nodules | ecosystem: Host-associated > Plants > Roots > Nodule... | reverse complement strand
AATTTCTGCATTGTTAAAACTTGTGTTTCTTATGTTGTTATAATAACAAGTGCTTTTATAAATAGTTGATACTTTAATAATTGATTAAGGTTATCCAAGTGGGAGATTGTTGGGTTTTATGGATTAACCTTAGTCAATAATTAAAATAATATATTATTATATCAACTATTAATTATAATTATAATATTCCACTAAACAAAAGGATGTTTATTAATGGGCTGTAATTAGAAACGGGCCGTGATGGGTTGGGCTGTTTCTCAAAGTAAGCATGTTGAGAGGTCCCTTTGTCTATGGTGCTTATATATACCGACTATTCCATCAGGTCAGATAACAACTTCAATACACTCTCATTCTAATGGCATGAGGAAGGGAAAGAAGACTCTCTCAACCCTAACCTCTTTCTCACCAACCAAACTAAATCAGGTACACATTTATTCTATTTCTACCATATGCTATAATTTATGTCTATGATTTTGGGTCTGTTTCAAGCTATATTCTTCGGTATCTCGCTTCATTGATTTTTAATGATGTACTCTGCCTCAAGTTTCTTTTCTAAAAAGTCAACAAATGCGAGTAAGATTGACTTGAAACTCAACACATGTAAGTTGTATGGATTGTAAGTTCTATGGAACTTACATGGCCATATAGTGTATCGTTTAATAATAAGATTGATTGATAACTTAACCTGAATACACAACACCTGGAATAAGGAAAGGAACTTACTACGTGCTTAAAGAGTGAAATAAGCCAGCAATAAAATTAAAAAAGTCAACTAAGATTATTTAATAATGATAATAGTAGTAGTAGTGGGATTGGTGGCATTATGACGCTGCTCCAAGAGTTAGGTAACATTCACCTACCACTACCAACATATTCTTAAAGAGGAATATACTCCATAGTGAAACACAAAAAAAAAATGGGAGATACTACTATTCATATTCCTCGATTGAAGCTTGGAAGCCAAGGCCTTGAAGTAAGTAACGTTTTTCCTTCATTGAATTTGATCATATATATATATATATAACACTTCCTTGTTCCTGAGAATCATTTTTAATAATGTTTTCTGTCGCAGGTTTCTAAGCTTGGATATGGATGCATGGGCCTCACTGGAGTATACAACGCTGCTGTTCCAGAAGATGTTGCCATATCTTTGATCAAACATGCTTTCTCCAAAGGAATCACTTTCTTTGACACTGCTGATTTTTATGCAGCACATACCAATGAAGTTTTGGTCGGAAAGGTACTACTTCTTCATCTTCATTCACCTATCTTTTTATTTTAACATGTTTAACATAAAAACGATGTAACATAAACATTTTAACAATTCTCAGGCACTAAAGGACATACCACGAGATCAAATTCAGATTGCTACAAAGTTTGGGATTGTCAAAATGGAATCTGGTAACGTTGTAGTAAATGGTAGTCCTGAATATGTTCGATCATGTTGTGAGGGTAGTCTTCAACGTCTTGAGGTGGATTACATTGATCTCTATTATCAGCACCGTATTGACACCACTGTTCCCATTGAGGACACTGTGAGTAATAGAATCTATTCTTAAAATTTGTTAGGAAGTGGTAGGTAGTCGTGTTTTTGATTTGGTGTTTTGAATGAATCACAGATGGGAGAGCTTAAGAAGTTGGTTGAAGAGGGAAAGATTAAGTACATAGGATTATCCGAGGCTAGTACTGATACAATCAGAAGGGCTCATGCTGTTCATCCCATTACTGCTGTCCAAATGGAATGGTCGCTTTGGACTCGTGAAATTGAGCCAGATATTGTTCCCCTTTGCAGGTATCTAACTGATTGGTTTTCTATTCCATAGTCTAACTTCCTGATTATCCATGATTATGACTGCAAAAGGGTGTTTGGATTTACTGTGAATTTGTGCCACCTTAAGTTTGGCAAAATCGAAATTCACTCTCAATCCAAATATGCACCAAGTCGAAAATCTCAATTTTTGTTATGACTGTTTCAGTTATGAGGCATCTTAAGTTTTACATTATGCCTAACTCATCTTTAAAAAACCGACTTATATGGTGGTGAGTTTCATTCTATATAAACTTATTTCAGACCTTGTCCTCTAAAAGGTAGGACTTCGATTTTTCACAATACACTCCCTCACGCTCAACACTATTGGGCATGGTGTGTGAATAATTTGGTGGATTACTTGAAAGAATTGACTCTAATACCATGTTAAGAAGCATTATTTTTTGCCCAAAAAAAGAGAGAAATAAATTGAGAGAAGGATCGGTTTTTTGGAGTTGATAGAATGGAAATAGTTGACTTTAATTAGTGTTGGATACACTAATGATCCTCCTAACTAAGCTAACAAATCTTAACTAACTTGCAATTAATACTAAACAACTTGTAACCATTATATCCAAGTCCAACAAATTCTCACAGAGGTCATTAGCATTTCTTCTTAAAAGAGTTAAGCCATTTCCTTTTTATGCAGAACTTAGAAAAACTTCACTCTTATTTCGCGATTTCATAACTTGGGTTTGATAACTCTCAAAATTCAAATAAATAACTTCAAGTAAAACAAATATTAAGGGTTGAGTGGTTTCTTTCTACAACTTTCTTTGTGTTCTGTCACCTTTGTAATCTGTTTATAATTTTCGTTTTGATGTAATTGTTGAGACAATTGAACATGACAATAGTTCCTTGAAACAATGGCTTTTACATTGTTAGTGGTCTTAGAAATGGCAACAAAACACACCATTTGTTTCATGTGATAGTGCTTAAACAAAGAAATTTGTTTGATTTCTAGAGAAAGAGATATACCTTTGATCGAATAGTTTTACTTGCTTGAATTGGAACCTTTTGATTTGATTATGAATACCACGTTCTTTCTTTCAATTCCTAATTTAATGGTTTTTGATATCCTTTACAATTCTTTCTCGAAATGACTTTGGTTGTTTGGTGACAACTCATACAGGGAACTTGGCATTGGAATAGTACCGTACAGTCCCCTTGGCCGTGGATTTTTTGGAGGCAAGGCTATTACAGAAAGTGTACCTGCAGACAGTTTTCTGGTATGGACTCAACCCAATTTGTTTCTGATGACAGTCACTGTTGGCGCATATCATTTTAAGTGTCTAAGTGTAAGCTATTTATATAATAAAAGATAATTAAAAGTCCAACTGTTTTTATATATAAACAATAAGTAGTTTTCGTAAGCTATCCTAGAGTCCTAAACAGTCTCATAAATGTGTATACCAGTAAATAAATCCAAATGAACAAATCCAAACAGGTCCTTGTTCATTGTTCACCAACGTCTCTTTTTTCACCAGGCAATCCAACCAAGGTTACAAGGGGAAAACTTTGACAAGAACAAGATGTTTTATCATCGGATGGAAAAGTTGGCACAGGAGAAGCATGGATGTACATCTTCACAACTTGCTCTTGCATGGATTCTTCATCAGGGAGACGATGTAGTGCCCATCCCTGGTGAGTAACTTTCCACTTTGTGACCTCAACAAGTTAGGCATCTATGGGGCTTACTCCCGTGTATAATTTGAATGTTCAGCGAGGGATACTAATCAATCTTTTATGTCAAACACTACATAAAATTATTTGAAATATTTAGAAACCTCAATTATGATTCCTTTTGTTGTTACAAATATGACATTGCAACCTATCATGTGTTGTAGGAACAACTAAGATAAAAAACCTTGAAAGTAATATCGGTTCATTTAAAGTGAAACTCAACAAAGATGATTTGAAGGAGATTGAAGATGCTGTGCCGATATCTGAGGTGGCAGGGGATCGGACAACTGGTGCTTTTGTTCAATGTTCATGGAAGTTTGCTAATACTCCAAGAAAAGCATAGTTTGACGCCAGTTTTGTACCTCAGTTTTTGGGACTCAAACTAGTTTCTGGTCTCTTTGTATGAGTCACAAATTTAATTCCAAATGAATAAAACCGGTTGTTATTGGTAGAATATGGATAACTCAGCAAAATTTGTGTTTCATGCTTAATTATGTCCATGTTATGTTTATGGATTAAACCAGTTTACATATGATTAATGTGAAATCATGTTGTACTAATATATTCCTTGTCTGAAGAGAGATGTGAAATTGTGATTATTTTTCTCTCTGCCTATTGTTCAAATTTTTTAAATAAACTAGCTAGGTTAATTTACACATCCACATTCACAATCATACGCGTATCAGTTTCCATAGGTACAATGGTTTAATTTGTACATTTGGACTCCAATGGAAGTGCCAAATGTGTGTTTCTGTGTATTTATACTCGGTGATTGAAATTTAAAGTCATGGTTGAAGCATACAACTAGAGCATTAAATCTTGGAAACAAATCGGTACTAGTTTATATTCCCAAAGTTATGTTGATGTTGCAGCCATTGCAGAAGGAGATCTAGCTATTTAGAATAACTCATTGACTGTATTGATACACAAATCTAGGAAATTTTCTAACACCTCTGAATACCGACAAGTTTACTTGTAAGGAACAAATGACAACAATTACTGCAACACATGGAAAACATTGGACTTCAAAATTACCTAGAATTTAAGAGAATGATGATGGAATGATTTACAACTACAAGAAATGTTTTTAATCAATTAAAGAAGATGTTGTCTGCAGTTATTTAAATTTCTGCATAAAGCATAATGAAACTTTGAAGTTAAATACGAGCTCACAAACCCACCGTATGAATAATTTGATATGAATCCACAAGCAATGATTCACTAGTACTCAACAAATGGAAAACATGTTATTGAACAAGTCAGGTATATTAAAATCAAAGGTAAGCATATATATAAGGGAGAAGGTATCAGCTCATAGGAATTAAGTAGCTTTTATGCATGCCTCTTGGTGTAGTGTCTTCTATTCGTTGTTTCTCACCTAATGATAAAAGACTAGCTATTGAATATATCAACCATTATTTAACAGTAATTCAGTTCATTTGCATAGTTATTACTGTGAAAATTTTGATGGCAAATGTAAATAAATTCTTCAGAGTCTGTAAGAGAGAACAAAAAATGATAAGATCAGCCAAAACAATGAAGCAGTATGAGATGTTGCCTTTCAAATTTGCACATCTCTTATGCCAAGTTTTGACATTGATCTTGGAGTGTTTTGTCTGTTCAATTGTTCCTATAAACATTGGCTCTAACTACAGATGATTTTATCTCACACAGAACTTGTGATTTGAGAAGAAACATTAAGCCAATCACCTATCATGTGGCTCTAAATAAAAGGAGGGTTCAAGGGATGTGTTTCATTTTTCATGTGAGTGAAGTAGCAAAATTAGTCCCACATCGGTGAAGTTGAACGCGTGAAATATAACAGAAGGTTATAAATAAAGAGGTATCAGCAACATTGCAACATACTTACCTGGATGGGGTCAATGGGTGATCATGAAGGCCCATGGCCTAGAAAGGTGACCTCCATTGCACTCAGGAGGGGTGCCTTTCTAAGGTCTACCCAAGTGGTGGAGCCTACATCATAATTTGTTGCTGAGGGGGCCTGCGTTCGCGCGGCCCCCACCCAATCATAGTTCAAATTTGAGTTTGGCGTTAAATCGAAGCCGTTGAATACTAAGCCCAAAATAATATTTGATCGGAGTCCCAAAGTTATTTATTCGTTTTTACTTACAACTAAAAGTTTTTATTACTTTATTCGTTTTTAAGCCTAGTTTTTTTTATTAATGAAATAATATCGTATTTTCGGATATAGAAGTTGTTGGAAAAATATTAGATGGGGATTATTAGATATTTTAAACTTTGTTTGAAATTAGTCTTAAAACAGTTGAATTATGCAGAGTTGGTTGACTAGATTAGTATTTTGTTTTTCCATAATCATACTGTTGCTATATAATTGAAAGAGAGAAAAATGATTTTAAGTGTCTTATTATATATTGTTGTATTTTTTATTATCATAAATATAAAGTATAATATATTAAATTGAGAGTGATGAAAGTAGTATTAATTAAAGTTATAATTGGAAAAAAGTTATTGATATTGCATTGAAAAGTGAAATGAATCAGCTATTTTGATACTAATTTTTTTGTAAATGGCTCAACTGTTTTAAGACGGAGAGAATAAAATAGTTTTTGATATAGATTACTCCCTCCGTCCTATATTATAAGAAAAAAAAACTCATTTTACTTGTCCCAAATTATAGGCAAAAAAGACCATATTTTATCATATTTAATTATGTTTTTTCAAAAAATTATCTTCATAAAAATGTACTACCTCCGTTCGATTTTAATTATCACATTTTGACATTTTACATAAACCAATACAGTCAATGATTGTTACTACTATAATGACCTTATTCATTTAATATCTCATTTCATATATTTCTCTCTCTGCAATAAATAATTAAGGATAATATTAGTAAAGCAACATTTAATGTTGTATTGAACTTTGAAAGTGACAGTTAAATAGAAACAATCTTTTTTCTTTCAAAAGAGACATTTAGAAAGGAACCGAGGGAGTACATGATTTAAACGAATGATTTTCTTCGTAAAAATGAGTAAATAAACAAGTTTTTGCACCAAACAATTCATTCTAGTGATTATAATCGGTGTCATAATCACAATTTAAATTTTCAGTTACAACTAATAACCACTGCCATGCCAATAATTAATTCTTCCAAACAAGCCTACACTTATTAATTCAGCCAAACAGAATTTAGCTACAACAACTACCCTGCCAATAATTGTTGGCTCAATCAGAATTAAGTATTTTATTTTATAAAATCAACGTTTTACCCTACAGCCAGCAAGGATAATCTTTGGCTCAAGCTTCAATATTTCTTGATCATTGCATAGTTTATCAAGTTCTTCCTCCTTCAACATTACTATCACAGTTCTTGCAAACCCTCCTTCTGAAGAAGGCATCACCATAATCAAACCTTCACCGTCCACATTCCCCAATCGACAAGAAACATGAGCTGGTTTCTCACTATCACAAAACATTGATTCATACAACAATGATTCTGTCTCTTCCTCTTCCATGCAGACAAAAGTTAACTCTTTCCCATACATGCATTTAGGTGTTCCAAATTTCCATTCCTCAGTTTCCTTTTGTGACTCTAACCATTCTATTGACGACCTTATTTCTTTATCTGTAACCCCTTTCAACTGTGTGTGAATTAAACTTGCTACATCTCCTAATTCGCCATTCTCAATTTCTTCCATTTTTAGTGAAAGATTTGAAAAATGTAACACGTTTCCGAAATATCCAGTTGGGAGGGATGGTTTTATTAGCTTTCTGAAGTCTCTGCAGCAGATTGATAAAGAGTGAGTTTGATTATGAATTTCTGTGGGTTTCAAGTGAGTAACACGAGTCCAAAATAGAGCTGAGAGGAAGTCAAATGGGGTGGCATTGGGACATTTTTTGTTTTGGATTTTGGAGAGGGAATGTTTGATGATTGAACTTGAGAATTTGAAAGTGGCTGTGGCTATGTTTGTTGAAGAGGTAATGGTTTGTGGTTTTAGGGATGAATTTGGAATGTTGTTATTTAGGAGTGGTGAAGAAGAGGTAGTAATGATTGGAGTGAAGAAAGGAGGGTTGGAAATGGGGCTGTGGCGGTGAGTTTGGGTCCATGATTTGAAGAATGATGATGCAAAAGTTAAATCAGAAAGCATGTGACTACAACTTAGACCTATTGCTACACCACCTTCTTTGAAGCTATTTATCTGCAACAAACCCCACCAATTTATTACTTCATACCTTGTTAAATACCAAATCACCCGTACCACTAATTCAATTTATCTATACTTCTTTTTTGCTATCAATTTATCTATACTTCAGTTTTGTACTTTGCATGTGAAAGTACATCATAAAAAATAAATTCAAACCAATAATGTAGATGTAAATCAGGTTTAAAGCACCAATATGATGAAGTCTAATGATAGGGGCTAATGTGGCGAATATATATTCAAACTCTAATTGATATATACATTACATACATTAAAATATTTGATACACCTCAAATGGAGGGAACTAGGAAAACATATATATAAATTATGAGTGTAAATTAGTTTAAACTCATATTCCATGAAAATATATTATTTTGCTAAATTACTGTATATTTTAAAATTGATAGTATACACGAGAGGGAAGAAAAGGAAGAAATTAAATTGGGTAATCAGTTAGTTTGAACTCAATCATTTTCAAAAACCAGTTTTAGATTATAGTCTTCAAAATTTAAAGTAAGTTTATCTTTAGTCATACACCGTTTAGATTAAGAGAAAGATGGGTTGATGCACGAGATTAGGATCCTCTCAGGTTGAAAAAAAATAAAAAATAACATGAAAGATCTAGGTCATCAAAATATAGAAATGAATTTCCTCCCATGAATTTTTCTCCATTTTCAATCCACAACTTAAGTGGTTTGTCTCTCCTGGTTTTAATATGAAATCTTGTAATTTAAACGGCTATGATTCCACTAGACCTCTCCATTCACGGGAGAGGATCCGATCCCTTTATGGGATGCATGTTGGTAAGAGAGAAAATATATTTTTTCCTCCTTTGGTTAGGCAAGAAAAGTTTTCTTCTGATGATTGATACTTAAAATTGTGGAGACTTGTTTGATACTAAAAATGAAAACTATTAGTTTTAATTATAAAACCACAAAATAGCTCATAATAACTAAAATAAAACAAAAGTAATCATACTATTAGTAGACAGATGAAATATTTCCAGCAGAATCAAGGTGTTATGTTAATAATATATATGTGAAATAATAAAGTACCTGAATTCTAAAAGGTGACCATGTGCTAGGGTCATGAGGCATATCATCCCAAGCAATAAGCTGTGCCTCATCAGATCCAGTAGCAGAAGATGATAGCCATTCATCAATGGTACTATCAACATTAGCCTTTATGACTCTAACACCAGCATCATTACATCTAACTTCCCAGTTACCACCATCCTCCTCCTTCTCTCGGCCCAACCGGCCCGTTATCGTCGGGTATATCGACAAAACTTCAGACAATGATTCCCTCAATGGATCCAATTCAAATGACCTAAACCATTTTTCTTCATTTTTGTAATAGTATATCAAATGCAGTGTATGATAACCCATACCATGGTCTACACCCGTCAACTTGTGGGTCTTACCCGAACTCACTGGTCTGCTTGACACAACCGTTAGTTTTGAATCCAGTGTTACCTTACACTGATCTGTCTCTGACATGCTTGCTTCTTTTGCTTGCTTATGAATAAAATGAATATGTTAACAGTGTTGTGTACTCTTTCTTAAATGAACAAGTACCTAGCTTCATTAATATTGTGAACTATTTATAACAAACATGGAGTATTATTTCAGAGGAAATTAACGGGGAAACAAAATAGAGAGGAAGTTAGAAAGAGTGATTTATTTTTAGAGGAAACGGTTAGGAATTAAAGAGGAGACGGTGGTGGTTGGTAGTTTTATTTAAGTCATGAGGGCCCATACCCATTCTGTTTCACAAGGCTTACTAGTTTCAAGTTTCAACAACTAGTATCACTGATGCTCATTTCAACTTTTAGTTAATTGAAAATGCTAATAAATGTCTTTAGGGTTGATAAAAAGTTTAAAGTATAAATTTTATTTTGATATCTGTGGATTTAACACGTTAAAACATCAAAACACAATTTTTTCTAAAAAAAATTTATCAATTGTTTTTATTTTTGAATTTAACAACCACCAAAACCTTTAGTTAAATTATATTCACATGCATGTTTCTTTGTGTTTTGGGATGATCTCACATTTTCATGGGTCCTCATTTTTCTTTGTGAACCTAACCTAATTTCTTGGTTCTTAATCACTCCTACCTTAATCATTAACAAGTAGGAAGACCCTTAATTAATTATGTTCACATGCATGTTTCCTGTGTTTAGGGATGATCTCACGTTTTCATAGGCTCCTCATTTTTCTTTGTGAACCTAACCTAATTTCTTGGTTCTTAATGACTCCTACCTTAATCATTAACAAGTAGGAAGACCCTTAATTAATTATGTTCACATGCATGTTTCCCGTGTTTAGGGATGATCTCACGTTTTCATAGGCTCCTCATTTTTCTTTGTGAACCTAACCTAATTTCTTGGTTCTTAATTACTCCTACCTTAGATGTTGTGATTTCCTGGCCAAATGTTAACATGTGGCACAACACCTGCATATGAATCTCGTTAAGAGGAATGCTAGCAACACTCTCTTTTAAATATTTTCTCTAACATTCATTCTTTTATTTGTTTAAATCAACGTGGATCTACATTTTAAAAATAGAACTCATATAAAATGGTAATATATACATTGATTTTATCCAATAAACAAATGAGTATTAGAGAATGTTTAAAAGGTAATGTCGCTAGTATTCCTCTAACAACCAAATATGGAAACATTGAAAATTATGTATTCAATTTTTGATTCCTTAACAAATGTTAACTAAGTGGATGCACCGTCGATCCAATAAAATTTAAAAAATTTCCTTTTCAATATAAAAACGTACAATACTTATTTTGATTCCTTAACAAATGTTATATTGTAAAATTATTTATTTGTTTAATGGGGGAGCACCGTCGATCTTCCTGGAAATCGTGGTTGGGACTAACACAACCCCACAAAACCGGCTTGTGAGATGAGGATTGCCCCCACTTATAAACACATTGTCAGACCAACTCTTATCCGATGTGGGACTCTTAACACACTCCCTCACGACCAACACTATTAGGCTTGGTTTGTGAACACAAATGGTGGGTAGCCCGATAACGGAAACCTGATAGCAGGTGACCCAATGGATCTTGAAGAAGCTCTGATACCATCTTAGAAATCGTGGTTGGGCCTAACACAACCCCACAAAACCGACTTGTGATGTGAGGATTGCCCCCACTTATAAATACATTATCAAGCCAACTCCTATCCGATATGGGACTCATAACATATCTAAATAAACTTTATACATGAGTGCAACGATAATCAATCATTATGGCAAAATAAAAAGATTTAATTACCTCTCGGAGTAAAACTTAGATTGTGTAGCCCATTACTCGTTATGCCCATTACTCGTTATGTATAGTGGACCTATACAATTAAATCTTGATTGTCTTCCTACCAAACTATTGATTTTCCTAAAATATCATGGAATAACCAACACATTTTGCACATGTAATCAATAAAGTATCTCCAATAATGTCTCTAAAGCCTAGTTCGACTAATAATATCAAAATTGTTAGATTAAACATTTTTATTTGAATTCAAACTCAAAACTTACAATGTATGTAAGTTTCATTGGTATTTACGCTTCATCTACATAAAAAAAAATGGGAAATTAGTCACTTTAGTCTCTGAATAGGAAAAAAGTAGTCACTTTAGTCACCGAATGCAGAGAAATTGCAAAACAGTCCCTGAATGTAGTCAATTTTAGGGACTAAATTGACTAACGGAGTCTACATTCAGGGACTAAATTGACTAACGGAGTTTGCATTAAGGGACTAAATTGACTAACAGAGTCTACATTCAAGGATAATTATTTTGCAATTTATCTGCATTCAGGGACTAAAGTGACGACTCATTTCTTATTCGGGAACTAAAGTGATTAATCTCCCAGAAAAATATACTATCACCAATAACTTCAAGTTACAGGTAGTAGTCACTACTGGATGAGGCACACTTGGTTGGGCACCCAAATAAAAGTATTTGGGCAAAAATACAAAACCAAGAAAAAATTAAAGGAAAATAATCGATGTGACTAAATACTTTTTATTTAATTTTGTTAGTTTTATGTAAGTGTGCCTAAATAATATTTATTCGGGGTTGTGTCCATGAAAGACTTTTCCCTACTGGACAATCTAGACAATTAGGAAAATACAATTGGACCACCTGGTAGTACTGTGGATTATGATTAGACTCGATAACATCACTCACAATTACTTCTTTGAGCCATCCATCTATCCAATCTAGCGACAATCAATACTCGAGATGGTATCCATGGTAAAGTGTTTTTTCTTCTCTAAATTGTTTAATGACTAAATATTCACCTCTTACGATGACTATCTAAAGAATTATAGATTCAAAACACAACTCATGCATATATAATAAAATATCTCTACCATAGTAATATGATTTTATTAATGCATAATTTGAACCATCTAAGATGCAAAGTAGCGTGCTTTTTTACAACAGGCAATCTGGGTTGTTAGTTGAGGCTGACAATGTACTAAACTAACTCGAAAATAGTTTAAAACTCGATTTGATAATTAACCTCGTTGAACTTAATTCATAATTCAAATGAGACGAACTTAAATTTAAAATTAAGATCGTCAAATAAATAAGTTGAACTTGAGTTATAGACTGTTCAACTCGTTTAATTTACAAACCGACTCGATATATATATATATATATATATATATATATATATATATATATATATATTGTTGCTCTATCGTTACTCATTGCTAAATCAATTAAACTAATTTTAAAGGAAATATTAGTTTTACTTTTTTGTCGGTATTTTGTGTGTACAAGTTTATTAACAATTATGAACAAAGAAGCATTAAATTCAATAGCCGAAGGTAATACAATCTGAGTAAAAAATAAAATGGAAATGCCTTTGAAAATGTTGATAGCATGTAAGTTTATTCAACGACTAGCAGAAGTTTTATTCACGACAGGGAGCGAATTCTCTTATAAATAAGAGCAGCGAGACTCATTCATATCCATGTACTATAGAAATTCAGCCATTGTATTTTTAACTAATTAATTGATTAATGGTACTTTTACACATTTTTTATGCGATATTTGGAAGGTTTATGAGTTAATTTCGTGTTCATTTGATTCTAGATATTGAATTGAGTTGATCGTAAATTTGCATCGAGTCTAGTTGGAGTTAGAAAAAAAGTTTATGACAAACTTGAATCGAGTTTTGAGTCGAGCTTATTTTTATTGAGTACTTTTATCGAGTCGAGCGGACTCAACTAGCCCAAGTGCTAGCATTATAGTAGTTCACAAATTATCTTATGTTTGTTGTAAAAATAAATCAAACAAGTGCATACCGAACCGAATCAAACAAGTACATAAATTATACATATCAAATTCTTATAATATAATTTTAAGGAGTACAAATCCTCTAGGGAGGTCCTGTATATTTACTATAAATGCTCGTTTGTTGGTCATAATAGGATATAATCAGGCTAGGATATAGAGTTGGATAGAGACAAAATATGATATGAACATAATAAGTATTAATTTAATCACATGTTTGATGTGCACATGATAACAAATAAGATATCATTATTTTTTATAATTAAATGAGAAAATTACTCTCTAATTAATTAAGGAGAACACTAATGAGTGCCCTTCAAGCATGTGATTAATTATAAATAAGTAAGGAATGACAACATTTTAAAAACGACATAATATAAATAAGGAATGAATTTCTAAGGATAGTTTCTAACCCAATGGGATAAAAATTACAAAGACAAGTCAGTATATGATAGAAAAATAGTTTATTTTATCTTATCTTTCTGCTGCATCAAATATGATATTTAAGAAGAATATGATAAATGTATCATATCTCATCTCCCTATCATGGTCATCATAAAACCCCAAAGGGCGCTTCATTACCAATCTATGTCAATTAGGCTTTGTTTGGATGTTGAAAGGAAAGAAAGTAAAAGGAAAGAATGTTTAAGGAATGAAAGTGAGTGGAAAGAGAGTGGAAAGTAAGATGATTTTTTGATTGTTTGGTATGAGTGAAAGTGAAAAGAAAGTGAAAGGAAAGAATGGTGTATTTTTTATTGAATGTCACAAATGCCCTTATATATAATATATAAAAGAATGATGGCATCAAAGACAAAATAGGAACAACAAAAAATTTGTAGCTATCGTCCTACTTTCTGTCCATTAGAGAGGGGAAAGTTTTTGTGTGGGTCCCTCACCCAATTTGTTCCTTCCATGCCACTATTCTTTGGATTCAAAGGAGGAAAAGAATATTGAAATCCGTGCTTTCTTTCCTTGATGTATCTTTCCTTATGCCTTTGAGTAGATCCAAACAATACCTTGATCACAAAAAAGAAAGACTAGACAAGATGGTACATGATTATTTTGAAACCAACGGTGGAGATCAAGAATGACTTTACACGTATATTACCATTTCTGGTCAAATTAAGCGACATGGTCTACCACTATTAGGTTTGTGCATGTAGAGTTTTTTTTTCCACAACCTGAAATTCTTCAATTCAGATGGGACATGTGGTTGGTTTGTCTTCTATAAAGATTGTGTACCCATCACAAATATAACCAGAAACATAGAAAACAAAATTTGAGCACAACTGTGATCTGTATATATTAAAGATCATCAATGCTTCAACAAATGTCCTCAAACATTTCACCCTCCATATGTAAAAGGTGTAAAAGCTTTCTGAGAGCAGAATCAACATATCATGTTATCTTGTTATTATCCCAATATATGCACGGCAAATAGCATCATCTATGTTTCATCTAATGTCCTAAAACATACCATCTCTATAAAAAATTGTAAAAACTTTCCTAGAGTTGATCATATTATCTTGTTTTCCAATATGTATATTATGGTCTGACAACTACAAGAATCATTCAGCAAAGCACTATGCATATGGACAAAAAAACAAATTAAAAAGGGGGAGGATATTGCATACCAAACATATAATATTAAGATGACCATGATATGTCTATGACTTCAATATTTATGATCGGATGAGGGATGGTTTAATTAGAGGGGCGAGATCATATACAATAAATATTAGGATATTAGGGTTAATTAAGTTTTTAGTCCCTATAAATATTCACAGTATTGTTTTTAGTCCCTACAAAATAAAATCACACTTTTTAGTCTCTGTGACATTTTCCTTAAGCATTTTAGGGACCAAAACTATTGATGAAATTTTTTGACAAGGACTAAAAGTGCTGGTGGAAAAATTTATAGGAACTAAAAATGCTGATGGAAAATTTTATAGAAACTAAAATGTGTGATTTTATTTTGTTGGAACTGAAAACAAAACTGTGAATATTTATAGGGACTAAAAACTTAATTAACCCTAAATATTAATATAAGAAAATATATTGATGCATAAGTGATAGAAAAAATATAGTTATTCTGAAACTACGATGCATATTAATATATAGTGATCGGGATTCGAACAACGAACACCCAATTTATTCACCTTTAAAAGTGAATTCTAGCTCTTTGACTATATAACAAAAACAAATTAAAAACTACAAAAACTATGTTATTTTACACCTAAAAGTTGATATATTTTAATAGTATAAGATTTTTTTTTCATTTTCTACATTGCCAATTTTTGTGATTGTACATGTTACCTAACAATTATTCAAAAATTTATCTCATATCGTCGAATATTTGATTCTTCATGACTAAAAGTATTTAATAATAAATTAAAAACTACAAAAAATATGTTATTTACACCTAAAAGTTGATATATTTTAATAGTATAAGATTTTTTTTCATTTTCTACATTGCCAATTTTTGTGATTGTACATGTTACCTAACAATTATTCAAAAATTTATCTCATATCGTCGAATATTTGATTCTTCATTCATGACTAAAAGTATTTAATAATAATCTTGTTCAAAAGAAAAATATTTAATAATATTTTTTCGTGGGGGAACACTTTACTTTTATTGTGAGTAATATAAAAATATTCTACAACTTTTCGCAAAATTAATAAATTAGTTGGGGCAACTGCCACCAATTATGAGGCAGATCTGTCAATCGATCAAATAATTTTGTCTCAAAATCAATTTAAACGCTAAAAACTTAAAAATTCATATTTAATTTATTAAAAAAATTAAACTTCTGCAAGAGATGTCTTTTTTTGGGTTACCATTATATTGGTACAAAATTTTTACCATCATTTAACCGTGATTAATTTTCGTTAGAGAATTTATGGGACATACAAAGTGGAATTTGCTCTTCCAACCGATTTTTTTTCATATGCATGAGCTAACAATCGAATCTCTGAGCATATAATCAAGGGTCCCAAATCTTTTACTACTTGGACCAATCTATTCTAGGTTTCAAGAGAGATTTCTACAATGTACCTACTAAACATTAAGGCAAAAACAAATTTAATTTTGAAGAATACAAATGAATTTGCTCAAAAGTAGAGACGAAAAGTTATGATTAAAAACAATTAAGGATCAAAACTTGATTTTTTTTTTTTATATATAAATAACCATCCATTTAATCAATGTTTGGAATCGCCATAACTTATATTATGATACAAGTTTAGTATTAGAGTGGATTTGAGAAAGTAACTTTGAATTCCACATATATCGTCTTTGACAACAGCAACTCGAGATTGAACACAAAAATGGTGGGTCGAACATTCCAAGTTGTTCACAACGACTCCAATTTTGATCTCGAATACGATACCGATGATGGCTTCGAAGTTCTTCAATTCCAACTTTACTCTCTCACTTCTGTTCCTCCCGATCAACAAAAGGTTTTCATTTTACACAATTCTTAATTAATCTTTTAGTTTTGTTAAATTTCATACTTATTTATTAATGCAACAGATTTATGGAGCTGAACCTGATACTCAAATTTCAACTGATTCTGATCTTGCAACAATTTCTGATAAACTACGACTTGTCTCCATCAATCATCATCCTCCTCAACAACCTGAAACAAACTCTAACGATTTCTTGAAATCCGATGAGGAACTGGCTAGGCTCTTGCAGGTTTTATTTTATTTTATTTTATGTCATTGATTTTTGCTTTAATTTTTCACACATCTATCTATTTGTGATTTTGTAAGTTTTTATAGGCAGAAGAGGAAGCACTGATGTTGCAGCAGTATGTTGCTAGCGAAGATACTCAGCAATTTGATGGTAGAGTACGACCTTATGTTGCCCAAGTCCTCATGGTAATTTTCATTTTCATTTTCATTTTCATTTTATTACATTTCAACCAAACCATTGTAAGGTTCGGTCAATTTAATCATCAAGTTTGCCAAATAGCAATTTAGTCCAAAAATAAAAAATTTAAAATCTATTACTACAAGTTAAAGGTTCTATACTTGTCTTAATGATGCTAGAGAATATTCAAGTCAATATGTGAGTTTTTCATTGGTTTTTGATAGATGTTTACTAAAGAGGTAATTTGTTGGAAGGACTAACTTGACTGACATTTTTTTTAATTTAAGGGACTGATTTGTTACTTCATAAATTTGAGGGACTAGATTGTCCAACTTTTGAAATTTGAGGAACACGTGGCATTTAGTTCATGAAGCTCCATATAGAATTTTCTGAAGAGAAATGATACTTTCACATCATAATTTCAATGTCAAATACGGTGTCATTTGATTTTTACGTGTATTTTTGAATTGTGTGCAAGTTGTAGCAGATAAAAAGTAAGAAAGAGATATAGATAAACACATACGGTGTCACATACAATGTCTATATTTTGATGTTCAAATAACACAACTGTTTGTCAAAATAAGGTTTCCCTATTGTCCTCAAGAAAATTAAGTACATCATGATTGATTTCACGTGTTGATTGTTATGTTATATCTTGCAGTATGAAGATGAAAGGCGCCAGGAGGCTGCTCGAAATACTGTTCCTTTGGAAGAGCTTGAGGAGAAAGCATTAGTTTCTTTGGCCAAAGTAAGAGCCTGTAAATTTCTCTTTCAAGAGAAAATTCTAACACCTTGTGATCAATGATGTAATTTTTTTAGAGGATGTTCATATTGTGTTAAGTGTTAACTTTAAACTAACCAACTCCTTTTACGGTATCCCTAACTATTCTGAAAATTCATTCACCCTGGATTTGTCTGTTTTTTTGTTGTAACAAGCTATAAATCACAAACACAAACACATACATTGGACTCGACATTGACATGTAGATACCAATAATAATTTAAGAAAATAGAAGGGATTTAGTATAACTATATGTGTCGATGTTGTGTCAGACACACCTTCAACCTGGAGTGTCGGTGCTTGTGTATGGATGTTACCCTTTCTGCGTGTGATTCTCTATTAGGCTTGGCTGAGATGCTTTTGTCATTTTATAAGCATAAGCTTTTGTATGCTACTACAATTGTTTTGTAATTGGTGTAAGCCTGATAAATATTTTCAGGAGGGGAACTTCAATCCATCAAAAATAGAACGAGATCATGCTTTCCTGCTGCAGCTGCTTTTCTGGTTCAAACGATCCTTCAGGTTTAAATTAGTTATTATATTGGTTATTGTGCTTTTTTATTAATGCCCAATGAATCAAATGCATCAATGGCTAACAACTCTATAAGGACAGAAAATAGAATTATTTATAATTTAACTCAAATATGATTCACATAATATTTGTGGCTGAGCTGAGTTACATTTCCCCCATTAAAAACACCAGCTCACCTATACTTACGCACTTTTTTTTATCGCTTCTTATCATTTATCTTTCTTTCTCTTTCTCATCAAATAGATGGGTGAATGCACCACCTTGCCGTGATTGTGGCAACGACACTGTAGCCCAGGGTATGACTGCTCCACTTCCTTCTGAGACTCTTTATGGAGCTTCAAGGGTTGAACAGTATCGGTATGTTGTTGAATATATGCTTTAATGTAATGTGAGATTACTTTTTGTTTTTCCTTTTACTGGGATCAGAAATGTGGGTTTGGTAATTATCCATTGAGATATATCTCATTTCTCTTATTATATCATGCACAACTATTTGTGAACCTTCATTAAGCTATACTTAGTCATCTGATCCGCCTTTTTTTTTTTTTAAATATAATTTATAATCAACATTTTAGTTTTATTTATATTTGAGAGTGTCCTGTTATGCAAGATCAACAATCTGTTAACCATCTGCATTTGTTTAGAATTAGAACATGTCTTGGCCAGATAATCCTGTTTTTTTATGAACTAAATTATTCCCGTTACATATATGGTTACTAGAATTCTGGCCTTTTGCTTATGAAGCATTTTCATAGGTTTCTGACATGTTCACTAATTTTAGCTTCCACTATTTGCCTGACTTCCATAATTTTCTAGTTATCAACGTTTATATTTCCACATGACAGCTGCACCGTTTGCTCCAAACTGACTCGCTTCCCTCGGTATAATGATCCAAAAAAGGTATTCTACTTATGTTAAACTGCTGCTGATGCATTTTACACTTGGCCAACTGTCAAACTGACTGCTATTCCTATCACATTTGTTTTGGACACTCCCTTTATTCTTTTTCAAATTCAATTTGCAGCTTGTGGAAACAAGAGAGGGCCGCTGTGGAGAATGGGCCAATTGCTTTACGCTCTATTGTCGGGCTTTTGGCTATGAGTCACGTCTGGTTTGTAACTCAAATATTGGATGAAATTTAGTCTTTTCAGTGTGATAATCTTGCTTAGTTTTGATGCTGCAATAGAGCAGATAAAGTGTTGGTGTTCTGTATCATTAGTTGCTAGGACCTATGGTCTAGACATGATTTTGAATCTTTGAGATACTTATTTTGTGATGATTCTAACATTACAAATGCAGTACCAAATGTCATATATCAAATATTCCGTGACAATATTGTTCTGGTAATACTTAGTTTTACATACATGTAATATATTTGAAGTTCAAATATACTTAAAAATGATAATTCCTGCTAAATATTCTTAATTGAACAGTAAGCTGGCAGAAAAAGATAGTCATGCATGTAAAATTGAACTAAATTCTTGAAAGTAGCTTGCATTCTTATTGAAAACAGTTTGCCCCTTATGGTGTTTTGACAGTGGTGTTTGTTGATTTTTGTGGGATGATGGGTTGACCAGTTTTCACTAATGAGTCCTTACAGTGTTGCTAGTAAATTTCATTTATTGTGAATTTAAAGTATTTTGAACTCTCCTTATATTCACAACCCACTATATATGTGTTTGTCTTGAGAGGTTTTGTCACTAAATTTTAGTCGATCTCCAGATCCTGGACTTTACAGACCATGTTTGGACAGAGTGCTACTCTCAATTCCTGGGAAGGTACAATTGACACAAAAGCTGCTTGTTCTTGTAATATGCTGTTAAAACTATTTCTGGTGGGACAGTGTTTTGTTCTGAAGACGTTGATGATCTTACAGATGGATGCATCTTGACCCATGTGAAGCAATCTACGACAAGCCATTATTATATGAAAAAGGGTATAATTCATTTTCTAGTACACCTTTTAATTGACCTAATAAATTAGTTGTTTTTGTCGTTTTTAAACTTTTTAAATCTATGAAATCAGGTGGAATAAGAAATTAAATTATGTTATTGCCATAGCGAAAGATGGAACTCGTGATGTCACCAAACGATACACAAGGAAGTGGCACGAGGTAGGTTAATTTATATAATTTCTTTCCTTGTGTTTTCTTTATAATCAAGCTTTTTTCCACTTTCATAAGGAAACAGGGTTCCTGAATTGGTAATAATTGATAGTAAATTTTTGCACCTTTTTCAAAATTTAAGGTCCTTTCTCGACGTACTATGCTTACAGAGCCTTCTGTGTCATCTGTACTCACAAATATAACCACCGAATGTCGAAGAGGCTTTACATCACAACTACTTTCAATAATTGAAGCACGTGATATGGAAGAAAACCAGCAACTTGAGAGGGGTTTGCATTCTGAAGACGACGAGTCCCTCTCGTTACCTGGAAGAAGAAGTGGGAATGAGCAATGGCGCAAATCCAGATCTGAAATTGGTTCTGATAACCTAAGTTCTTCTGCTTGCCCAATTCGATTTTGTGTAGACGAGCACGTGACTAAGATTTATAATGCATTTCGTCCTGTACTTCATCAATTTATTGAGGAAGAACTAACGAAGTCCGAAGCTGTCAAAGTACTTGGGATTACGAAAGGAATTCTCTTGGATCTTTCCAGTTCCCCTTTTAAATCAAGAAGGGCTTCCATTGATTCAGTTCTTAGCAACCCGAAATTTCAAAAACTTTTGCCGTCTTTTGATGATTTACTTGATGCTCTTTCACTAGAGAAAAAAGTCAATACGGATGGGAGGGTTGAAGTTTGTTCGGTTGGTAACCCTGTAGTAACTTCTTTAGCACTGCCCGTTGTGCTAGATGCTCTAGATGACATGGTTAACAATCTTAACAAGTGTGAAAACTATGGGAAAGATATGATTTTGTTGCCACTCCTGAAGTTAAATAGATTACATTCTGGTTCAGTCGTTTCAAGTGCTGAGGAGTTGCCTTTAGGGATTGTGAGTTCATATCTGACTAATTTTATATGTATAACATTAATTATGATATATAGCATCAATAACTTTGTTCTTGTTTTATAAAATCAGGTAACATCAGCATTTGATGGAACTCGAATATCAAAATGGGAAGAACCAAATGGAGCAAAAGGTGTATAGTTAACTTATTAAATAACTTCTTTGCGGTTATAGAGTTTGTTTCACGTCAAATTGCATTATTAGGTTAAACATTGTTCTATATAATTTCTTAATAAAGTTGACATGTTTTACCTACGTTGTTAAAGCACGAGTTGCGCCGTTTCATCTTCCACCTATTTCTACTAAATACTAATTCTATTGAGGAAATCTTCTTAATGAAAGATTTGGATTGATAATTCATGTTAAATTCCTCATTCCTAGGAGTTATGCTCTGTTTTCATTCTCTGTCCTCGGGGCATAAATTTTAAGATTAATGAAAAGCATTCATAATCATGATATGAAAAATAATCGAGCAAGAAACCCGAGAATACTCAGTTTAATTGCTTGCATTAGTCCATCTTTTTACTATTCTAAAGGCACTGACATTGATATCTTGATGCTTATATTAAAAAAACGTTAAAAATTTGACTGTGTAGGTTGTTGGATCGTGTATAGAACGTTTGATGACAAGAAGTTTGAGCTTGTGGCATATGAATTGATGTCTGCCAATGATGCCCCAGAAAGGGATCCGATGGACTGGTATGGACTTTATATTTGGTGATAAATTGTTTTATTCTTGATTCATGTTATTATAATTATTGTTAATGTGTGGATGAGGAGTAGAGATCCTCTATATATTTCTTTAAAGAAAGAAACGGACATCTCCATTATTATGATTTTGGTGTATGAAGGCCAAATTAATGTCACCAGTTTTGAGATTGTGCATCTTTATATCCTTTATACACTCCAGAACTGTAATGGACCAATCCACTTCTTTTGAGAATTGAGAGGATCTTTACTCGTGCTTATTTGATATATTGTTCTGATTCTTTAATCTTGTAAGGTTCATTGCTCTAAATTATAGCAAGGTAATTGCTATCTTTCCAAAGACTAATAACATTGAAAATTTAGTTTGAATTTAATCCATTGTTGATTTAAAACTTCTTAAACTACTTAAGAATGAGGAAGTGTCACTTGATATTTAATTTAATTAGAAGCTTTCAATTGTTTTGAAACAGGTGGCACAGTATGTTTATTGGTGATATAAAACTTATTAGGCTTTCAATTTAAAAATCAAATTCTTAAAAATTATATGAAATCCCAGCCTTGCCAAGCAAGCAGTGTGTGTTTATGACCATCCACTTTTGCTCTGTCTGTTAGCAACTATGTGTATCTCTAATAGTGTGTTTCTTTATATTTGTTTCTTTGGTGACTGGTATGTTGGTTCACTCAGCTTCGTTTCTTTGCTTTGAATTGAATTTTCATGAATTAACTTGAGTTGATGTGTCGTGCACACACGACCTTTTCCCAGGATTCTTGAAGGAAGCAATGATGAGGGGACCAGTTGGCAAGTTTTGGACAAGCAAACCTCTCAGTTCTTTAAAGACCGTTTCCAACGTAGAACATATATAATCAACTCAGCAAGTTTTCCATTTAATCTGTTCAGGTAATTTTTACTCACAATATTCTTTTTAATGACTTTAATAGCTATACAATGATAATATAAAGAAATTTTACACAAACATCTTGATTACATTTTATCATCTTTACCACATCTTAGTATCTCTTAAAAAACTTGTTTACACTATGTCAAGATGCTAAAATATGGTTTTACGTATGTGTAAAACCTGTTTAAAGTAATATGATTAGATGTATGTGTAAAAATTTGTCTAGAGCGTCGGTATCTTGGTGTTTATATAAATCCTTGCTTTACACTTTATGTAATTAGAGGGGTAACCTTGGCGCAACTGGTAAAGTTGTTGTCATGTGACTGTAAGGTCACGGGTTCAAGTTCTAGAAACAACAGGGTAAGGCTGTGTACATTACACCAAAAATGGTGGGACCCCTTCCCGGACTCTGCGTATGCAGGAGCTTTATTGCACCGGGTTGCCCTTTACACTTTATGCAATTAGTTCAACAAAATTATTGCATTGACTTATTATTCCTAAACCCTGAAATGATTTTGCAGGTTCAGGTTTCTGGCAGTCAAAGACATTCAGTCTACTTCCCGGCTGCAAATTGGTAGTATTGACCTCTATGCCAAATCATTATAAAAATATAGTTAAATTGTGAGCCCGATTCAGCATTTTCTTTTTTGATGAAAAATTGAGCAATTTTTTTTTCAATATGTGAATGGCATATTTATTTTGCCAGTACCTTAAAAGGAAGCATCACCTTGAATGAACATAATATGTTAACAGCTTTTATGGGACCACATTGAATTTTAATTTGCTTTACTAGCTTGTCAGGTAATGCTGGAATTCCAAATAATACATAGTTGTTTGATTATATATAGTTTGGTTATTTTGTACATTATCTTTTGAAGCTTGATTGTATAATTTGGTTATTTTGTACATTATCTTTTGAAGCATTTAGATTTTGGGGGGTGGTATTCTATGGATTTATTTTGCAGGGAGCCACTTTTAATGTATTTGGAGAGTCTAGTAGGCTGTGGCGTATACTTTACTGATGGAGAGCGCATAGGATTCAGCTTGCCAAAACCAAATAGTTTGTTGCTTGTTCCTTCTAATAGTGTGTTGGTTTCCCCACTACAATGATGGACGTCCGTCTCCGGCCCTTTATGTTGTGAATGTTAAGAAGCTAGAAAGTCATAGCTTTTGGCGAATGTGCGTTTAGAGCTGTTTGGCCATGGAAATGAACGTATTATAACTAAAATCGCAACGTGATTTGGTGTAAAATTATTATGTTTGGTTTGCATTGTGATGAATGGATTCTAGCCTCAAACGCAAGTTGAACCTGAAGATAGTATTTCAAGCTTATGCGTCCAACCAAAATTGATGCACACTTTTTTACATATTTGAAAAGATATTTTAAGAACTAATGTAATAGTATGATATAATTTTTGTTATTTAATTGTTTTGATATTTTAAGAGTACGATCTGTCAGTTGTCAAGTATAATCATCACATAAAAATAATAAAATCGAAATGGTGAAAGAATGAGAAAAGTATGTTAATTTTTTTTTAGGTGAGAGAAGTATGTTAGTTGTATGCAAATAATATATGCTCTCTAGTTTTCAGGGCCATTTCATTTTATTTTTTTAAATAATAATTGTTTTTAGCCTAGCCACATTACAACCCTCAATAAAGACCTTAGTGATTCGTGATCCATGATTGCAAGTATATTTGATTATTGTGCGTAGATGTGTATTTCAAAATATAATTGTTGTATATGGTTTGAACCATTGAGTGTATTTATTAACGAGAGTAAGTGATTCTAAACTAATTGGTTGTGGATTTAAAGATTTAAAATTTACTGCTTTCAAAAAATAAAACTAAAAATATTTTTTTAAACAAAATTTGTTTGTTATATGCAAATTTAAACTTCCATGAAACTAAATTTGTTTCCCTAGTTTCAATGATAACATCAAATTTATTGGGAAGGAGAGTGTTGAATTAAATGGGGCATAATCGAAGGAAAAAAAAATCTCCAAAAAATTCACTTCCTCAATTGAATAGAATTATTTTAATGACACTTAAAAAAGAGGGTAGGGAGTACAAATTAAATCTGGGATAAATTTTAAATTAGTTTTAACTTTTTTTTTATTTTTTATAGTGGTCGGGTTTGAATCTCAGATCTATTGTCCGTATCAACTGATTTAAACTCACGAGCACAAAAGAAATTGTAACTAACAATATGTAATAGTTAAAAATCAACGAATGATTAATAATAAGAAATATGTATTCATAAAGAATACAATTTTTAATTATAAAAAATTAAAATTAAAATGAGCATCTCAAAAGAAAAAAAAAAGTACTAAAATAAAAAATACTTGTTTTAAGGAAAAGTACAAGTATTTATGCACCTAAAAAAAAAGTAATATTCAATTTTATCATATCTAGATCCGGTGTTCTAACTTATCACCCATGCACAAAGGATTTTGTTTCTGTAATATTTGGCGACCAATCTCTTTTAAATCCACTTTGCATGTATGTTCTTCTGGGTATCTATGCATTCCACAAAATACATCACCACAACGGCACTTGAACCCTGTTAGTCCCACTTTTTTGTTGCAACTCTTGCACCTATTTTTCTTCTCCTTCATGTTATCATTGTCAATGAGAGAAATAGCTGCCACAACATCACAAATATCATTGATATTAGGGTTCTTTGAAGGACAAGAAGACGATGACTCAAGAACAATGTTTTCTTTGAGATAAACATTGTAACACTTTGAACAAAGGTTCTTGTTTGAAGGAGAACCATAGAAACCACAACCATTGGCACAAAGTGATGGAACCATGTTGTTTCACTTAGTTTTGACTGAAGAAAAGGATTGGAATAGTTGTAATTATATTGGCTAGCAAACTTGGAGAAAGGGAGAGGCTTGTGGAGAAAAGATGCAAGCTTGGAATTGTTGGATGAGTCAATGGGTTGTGTGAATTTATAAGGGAAAATCGTAACTAATAATACCAGATTCCAGGAAAGTCTTTGTCGAAAAATTAGGAAGTAATGGTTATCCAAATATATTTTTGAATTGTAAGTTTATCTTTTTCTTTTTGATAGAGAGTATCGTTATATTTTGTCTTCTTTTTATGTTTTGGTTAAGAGTATCTTTATTTTATTTTTTGAAAGATTATCTTTATATTTTTTAAAAGTATCTTTGTATTTTTCTCTCTTATACCATAAACGTAGCAAAACTGGTTATTCTAATTATTTTTAGGGTTTATTCTCATCTTTTAATATCACTAATTTGTATTAATTTTTATATTTTGAAAAACAGTATTAATTTTCAAAATTTTATTGTATCAACTTTATGATATTGATACATAAAAATTTGATTTTGCAAATATAAGCAAATAAAATATGCAATGAGTACGGTGCAAATATTTAAGAGTGTTTTGTATATTAAAAAACATATTTGATATTTTTAAAATAGTCACGACTTTTAAAAAATTATCACATCAACTTTCTCATATGTGACCATAAAAATTTGTTTATGCAGATTTGAGAACATAAAAGCTTCAATGAGCGCGGTGCAAATATTTAACGGTGTTTTGTATATAAAATAAAAATATAAAGTTATTAAATAGATTCCTTCGGAAAAAAAAAGTTATTAAATAGATACGTTTTTAGCGAGATTCTGATGTATTCTATTGATTTGAATGAATGAATGTCGTTTTGTTTTTGTAAAAAAAAAAAATAGAAACGCTACTTTAATGTGGATATTATTTTGAAAATAATCATGTTTTTTTATCGCGCTAATGTATTAAATTACGAACAATATTTTTTATGAAATTTTAATTAAAATTATAAGTATAGATAATATATATTTTGCACTTTCATATTGTAAGAAACTATATTTATCTTTTTCAAAGATATCAACAATATAACAAATATAATATAAATTTTTTATCTTTTTGAATAACACCAACAAAATAACATTCTGATAGTCAAATTTGTTTGAGGGTATAATTGGAAGTGAAAAGCCAACCCAAAACCATGTATTCTCTTTATATATAACTAACGAAAAGACGGGCACTCACATAACCATCTTTTCGCTCTTTTTATTGCGTTAATGTTTGAAAATTATGAATGGTGTTTTTTTTTATAAAATTTTGATTTTGATTAAAACTAAAAAAAATAAATGTTTGTTGCATAAAACCAAACTAACCATGATTATCTATTTCAATGACACCAACAATATAACAAAAATATATATTCTAATTTTTTTTTAATGACACCAACAACAATCTTTATTATAGAAAAAATTGTTTAAAGGTATAATCAATAGTGTGTGTGTGTATATATATAAAGTAGGTTTTGATGCCACGTGTCACTTCCACATTCATTCTCAATATTTTTATTATTTTTTTTATTTTTAAAAACCAATATTTTATTTAACATAAATATCTCAACAAACTTTTGATCTTATGCACTCAATATTTTTTTTTTAATTTTTATTGAATTTCTAATATTTTATGTAGCAGAAATATCTCAACAAACTACACATCAATCAATCAATCAATAGTATATATATAAAGTAAGGTTTTTATGCCACGTGTCACTTCCACGTTTATGCTCAATATTTTTATTATTTTTCTATTTTTTAAAACCAATATTTAATTTGCATAAATATCGCAACAAATTTTTGATCTTATCTATTATATATTTTACTTAACTTTTTATTGAATTTCAAATATTTTATGTAACAATTTTATGTAATAGAAATATCTTAACAAACTGATATGAAACCCTTCAATTATATCCATTACTTAGCTTCAGTTAGTTACTATGTAATCTTTTAGTACCATATTATTCAATTACTTTTTGTTTGAGGAAAAAGAGGCATCAGTTAGTTATTATATTATCTTTTAGCAGCATATTCTAATGCAAATCAATCAATCAATCAATATATAGTATATATAAAGTAAGGTTTTTATGCCACGTGTCACTTCCACGTTTATGCTCAATATTTTTATTATTTTTCTATTTTTTAAAACCATTATTTAATTTGGCATAAATATCTCAACAAATTTTTTATCTTATCTATTATATATTTTACTTACCTTTTTATCGAATTTTGAATATTTTATGTAACAAAAATATCTTAACAAACTGATACGAAACCCTTCAATTATATCCATTAAATATTATTTTTTTGTTAGGAAAGAAGCTTCGGTTAGTTACTACGTAATCTTTTAGTACCATATTATTCAATTACTTTTTGTTTGAGGAAAAAGAGGCTTCAGTTAGTTATTATATTATCTTTTAGCAGCATATTCTAATGCAAATGTTAACTATAAATAAATGAGTTTTTTCATTAAAAAAATAAAAATAACGGAATTTTTGCTAATCACATATTGACATATTTTGAGCGCAATCCGAAACTCAAACCTTCTTTTGATCTAACCTTTTTCCTTCTTCAGGTTTGACATTCTTTTGTTATTTCTTTTACTTATATTTTAATTTTTATATAATATATATATATATATATCAACCACTTTCTTATACTACTTTCTGATATAACATGTTTTCATCTGTGTGTTATTTTTATTTTTGAAGACAACTTTTCAAACACCATCTTAAAAACTTATAATGATGGTTACACACATATTTACAATACCTTTATTCAATTTTAATCCCTAACTAACCAATAAATTGTATCACTCTGATTTTTATTTTTATTTGCATAAATTATGGCTACTAAATTTTACCTCATTGATAGCATAACCATCAATAATAAATACAAAGTATGGAGATTAAAGATTAGGATAATTTGAATATAGAGAATACCAAACTTCAAAGATCAAGACCAGATTGATTTGATCGATATGGTTTTTATGGATGAAAAAGGATGCCTCAATTCTTTTTCTTTGTTAACTTTTACAAACTAACATGACTTTACATTATTTAAAATTATTTTATATGATAATTAATCTTTACAAGTTTTATTTGTTATGTTTTATTATTGTTTTTAGAACATTCGTATGTATAGTTATTCGTGTTTTTTGTTGACTTTTGTTATTTCTAATATTCTAAGGGAGCAAAATTCAATGCATTGTTGGAGTGACGAAGTGACAAAATATCAATTTATTTTGATTGAGGGAATGTGTTACGAGATAACAAATATCTCAGTTTTTAAGAACAAGTGTAAATTTAAGCCAACTTTTCATGACTATAGACTATTTTTTTAATGACATGATCACCGTGGAACCGGTTTGATGATTCAATTGTTACTTTTTCTGCATTCAAATTCACATCTTATGATAAAAATAATTAAAGTTAAGAATGAATATTCACACCTAATTGGTATTTTTTTTTAAGGAGTTAATTTTTATATCTATTGTCTATTTATTTGTTATAGTTTTTTATTGCATTAGATATTAACTTCACCTTTTATATATTTTTAAAGATATTATTGGAGAATTAGCTGCAAAGGGAGAACTCGCATAATACAAAAGTGGTGTCCAATCAACCAATTACATGCCTTTGCAGTTGGATGATCTTGAGAAATTTTTATTTGATGTTTTTGTTCCACTTTCATAAGCTTATATAATTTAATCTATTTGCAGAGGAGGGGAGAAACTCAGGTGCACGCTATGGGAAGAATATGCAAATCAACTTATTGGCTTTATGTCGAAAATCCAAATATACCAATTATTTTGATATTGCAATTGGCTAAGTTTAAATTATATAGAGATATTTTTCTTAAGAAATTCTTACATGTTTTAAATTAAAGTTTATTGTGTATATTAAAAATTGTTTGAAAATGTTTAACTTTTATTTTATTTTGGACTTTTAGGAAAAATGAGAGTATCAAACACACCCTGTAATAATTCAAAACTAATAATTAACATTGTTATTCCTAAAGTTCAACAACTTCAAACCAGGTATTCACAAATTACTAATCAAATAAAAATCATTAATTAGGAAATTCAATTATATTTTGTTTCATGAAGAGAAGATAATTTCTCAAGTAACACAACAATTGTGTAATTTTATTAATTTAATATCGGGTATGGATTTATGCGAGTCTTGAAAACGTAAAAAAAGATAATTTTATTCTATGTGTCAATATTTTTACTAAATTCAGTTAATTTTATCTGTCTGTGCATCTATAAATTTACGAGTATTTATAATATGGTATATTTTATTCTATTCATGTGTACCTATTAAGATATTCGTCCCGTAGCGATCCGAGATAAATTTTATTTGCGGATACAATACATAATTTTTTTTTGTTCTTCTTGAATATGTGTAACGCCGGGTAAATACACTAGTTGAGATAATGAAAAAGTAAGTATAAACATACTCATTTAGTTTGTTACACGTTTTAAATGATAAAGAAAAAAACCAGACATATATATATTCATACCGTGTTTGTTAAATTTTTTTGATATTTAAATTTATTCTTATCTATTTGTTACATATGCTATTTGTATTGAAAATTGAGGGCATCTTTGAAAAGTGAAAAAATCAGTCTAAAAGAGCTGAAAGTGGTTTTTTTTTTTATATATAGTATAGATAATATAATTAGCAAAAAGACAGGCACTACCATGCTCGTCTGTCTGCTCTTTTTACCGTGTTAACATATATGTATATTTTATTACGTTCGTTCATATAATTTTGATACAATTTTTAAATATTAATGGAAATTATTCGTCCATCGATTTATTAACAAATGACTGTCAAAACATATAACGAAATTATTTATCAACTCGACGTATTTTGGTTTGTTTGTATATAAAATAACAATAGAATAACGATCATTTTCTCATTGATTATATTTATAGTGAGATATACTTGATCTAGTTTGTTGGACTTTTTTTTTAAGGATAAAGTAAAAAAAAAAACTAGACATATACTCATATCGTGTTTGTTACACAATATATTTTGTGTATAACAAAAAATCTATTTTGTTTGGTAACTTTTTTTAATATTTGAATTCACTCTCATATCTTTTTTAATTGATAAAGAAAAAAAAATCATACATACACAATTTCTGCAATTTTGTATACCCCTCTTGTTTTTATAGATCGATATAATTCGTCAAAAGGTTGAGTTCTTGCTTCACTCAACACCTTTTCTTTCTTTATTGTCTTATAATTTTCTCTAGTTTCCACATTTTCACACCTACACTAATCTTTAAAACATTATCTTTTGATTCTAACTTTACTCTAAACACTTTCGTTCCACCACCAAGACTATTTATCCTTGATTCCAAAATCTCTAAATTCTCCTAACGTCTTTTTTGCTACTTTTCTAATCTTATGTGTCATCTTATCCCACATATCATTTGTCCTTCCTTGTTGCTTTCTGAAATATCCCTCTAAGATCTTGTGTAAGAAAGTTCTTTGTTTTTTCACATTTTAAATGCCACCACTTGATATGTGGAGACCCAATGTGGATTCTTCTCTTCATTTTACTCTTAACCCTTACATCTATAATTAACAATTTATTGATGTTAGCAAGCTCTCTTAAGGTATGACTTTATAGTTCAAACAAATGTGTTCATCTAATTTTCTAATAAGAAAGAAATATATATGAGAACTGACATCCCAATCTTGTATGTGATAAGATGCTCCTTTGTTTTTTTTTCCCTTCTAAAAACGCGTATTAATTATAGTAATATCAAAAATCCTAAAAAAAATCTAGGATGAATTTACCATCCGCATTTACCTCTCTAAGGTCATACTCCTGACGCAAGCCTTTAAATCCTCTCGGTACGCTCCCTGCATGCTCATTTAGGTCCTGTCCTAGAAAAATATTTTATTATAGTGGCATATCTTGAATTAAGCTTTCTAAATCCTCCTGAAACATTTACTCAAAGGTGTTCTTCTAACCTTACATAGGGCGTATAAACACTAATAACATCAAAGGTGTTCTGTTTCACTACAATTTTAGAACTATGATGTGATCACCTATCTTTTTTTTTTCCTTCTAAAAACGCGTATTAATTATAGTAATATCCTTCTTCCACGCCTTACACATAATCATACATATCCTATTTTTCAATCTAACTTTGCCAATGTTCGAAAACCTTCTTTAGTTTCTTGTAGGGACATAAAATTAATCTTCATAGTCAAAGTGTCCAAAACGAATAACTATGCAATACATCTGCCCTTGCTAATTTAATATTGTACTTGAGCTATAAAACGTATTGATTTCGAACGACGACCTAGCATTCACAATATTACATATTTGGTTCATGTCATAGAGATTAAACAAAATTTTATTTTGACGGTCGACTGTTAACACATCATCTCATTTTATCCGAAACATAGGATCAGCTATGCATAACAAGACTAACATAAAACACATGGTTTTATTTTATTAGATAAAGAATGATAAATTTGTAAATAAAAGTTTAGATTATAAATTTGTAAATAAAAGAGTTTAATTCAAATAAAATAGCGAAGGCAAAAAATTATACAAAAAATCTACATTCTCTTCTTGTTTTTTTTGTGTGTGAAGGAAAACAACTGATATTCTCTTTAAATATTGGTATAAATATCTATAATTATAGACAATGCTCAATTTTATTGAATAAAAACATAATTAAGTCCAAATACATGTACCTATAGAAAAAGTCCAAATACAAGATTAATTTAATAATTAAAGAATTTAATAATTTAGTCAATAAAATAAGAAGATAGTTTTTTGGTAAAAAAA
>Ga0228710_1001863_pt1 | contig 32491 bp, 19 predicted proteins | sample MedpolnodulmetaG_FD_177995 | JGI IMG/M metagenome (GOLD analysis project Ga0228710, IMG submission 177995) | Root nodule microbial communities from Medicago polymorpha collected in Santa Monica, California, United States - pink nodules | ecosystem: Host-associated > Plants > Roots > Nodule... | reverse complement strand
AAAACCATTAAGGTTCATAATAAGCAACTTCTTCTTCTTTGGTGCAAGATTCAGCTTCTCAAGAGAAAGACACAATTCTTGTTTGTGATCATCATGGTCAACATGATCAGCTTCAGAGTCTTTGATTCTGACATTTCCATAACTGCAACTCTCTTTCTTTGCTTCCATTCTTGATACACTTCGTTTGAGTATGGTTATGTGAGTGATGATAAAATGTTTAGTGCCTTAGGTTTATGCTTTATATAGAAACAGGACTTTGTGAATTCATCATATTTGCTACCCCTTAGGAGTTAGGATTAGTAAGAAATAGCAGTTAAGTTTGTTACGGTTTGTTATTTAGTTTGTTATTTTCTGTTTATTCGGTTAAGATTTGTGAGACTCGTCAATATCAGTTTGTTGCTTTATCTCTTCTGTGTTCCTCCATCTATTTATGAACCAATTGAAGATAGTTAGTACTTAGTAATAACCTCACATTGGAAAATCATTAAACTACCACTGGTTACTTGAGTTTAAGGTCACAGTGGTAAAATAAAAAATAAAAAAACTCATAATGATCTACTATAGTACTCATTCCGCCTCAAAATAAGTGATCAAGTTTAAATATGTGTACTATTCACATAATATATATATTTTGACCATATATTTCTACTATTATATAAAGTCAAATTCTATTATATAAGATGTTAGAATTGTTTCATAACTATTTTCAAAATATCAAATTTTTATAATGCTTGCTGATACATAATTAAAAATTAAAGGTAAAAAAATGTGTACACATTAACCTCTCTTTTCTTTCCTTTTGGTTACGCTTCACTATATGATCTTATTTTAAGGTCACAATTGAGAAGCTATGAGATCAAAATTGCTCAATAAAAGTTAAAAGTTCTAAACCAGACAAAGATGGTTAAAAGTACAATGAAGTTTTTAGTTTAAAAAAAAGTATACAATATAATAGATGTGTTAGGTTAATTACTAAAATATTTTTTCGAAAGATTATATAGTGTGATTTGATTGGGTCGATGTGTGTATATAAATTACGTTCAAATATAATAATTTCATTATTTATAATTAGTTGCATAAAGCATATCTAATCAATTAATTAGAAGATGAACTTTCACAAATCCAAAAAGTTTGTATTTTAATCAAATCAAACAAGAGGAGTTTAAGAACACTCTTGTTTCATTTTTCAACATTTTCTTCAACGTAGGTCCCACATATTAAAAATTGAACTAGCATAAATTAACAGAACACAATGATTTTATCCGAAATAAAAAAAAAAGGTGAGATGTTAGATAAAAAAGTGGATGTTTAATAAAAAAAACGTGTCTCTATCTAAACTAAGTATATACCGGTATACACACTACGGCTATGCTTGGTATCATAAATAAGCCTAACTTATAGTTTATTTTACTACCTTACAAGCTTGTTTGATGAAATAAGATGTGTTTGCTAATAATCTTTTCTCAACAATATATAAAAAGCTACAAATTTATACTAATTAACTCATTTCTCTCAAAAAACAAAAAAAAACTCCTTTTATAGATTATATATGGATATTCTCCGGATGCTAACTAAAGTAACGTTTAAAGTTAGAAGTTTTTATTAGTTTTTGCCATTTTTAAAATTTACCTTTATTTTATAACACACTAAAAGAATACATGTACAATGTACTTTCTCATTTTATATTTATAAGTTACTAAACCAATTAATCCTACCAAATACTATAATTTTTAATAAGTTAATTTTTCATCCGTAAATCATTAGTTATAAGCTAATTTTTCAGTTATTAATTATAAGCTAGCTTAAAGCTTAATTTACCAAACATACCATAAGGCGAATTTAAAAACCACCACGGATTGTACAATAAATTGACAAAATAAAAGGAACTTAATCCAAAAAAGATAATAAATAACCTTTAAAGAAACTTAATCCAAATCATCGTTACCTAGGAATCATCACATCAACAACATTAGAAAAAATATTAGAACACTTCGCCCATATTGAAACTTGAGTCTTTTGCAAAATAAGTAGTGAACTATATGGAAACTAAAACATTTCTCCAAAACATGGTGCTACTGGTCTATTACCAACCATAAAACCGCTACATTTCGTTATGCAGCATCGTTGAACCATGTTTCACTCAATTGTTAGAAGTTATAAGTGAACGGACACGAGAATAAAAGGCCCAATCAGGATGAGATGTTGTAATTGCAGGTACACCAAAAGCATTATCCTTCACATAAGATAAGACTGAACATCTTCAGCTTCAGCTACTCCTTCCAAGTACTTGCATAGGTCACCATTTGGATCTATTCAAATTACATCACTAAAATTAAATACATCAAATCTCTAACAGAGTTAAAATATAAGAAGCATAAGTTCTAACCCAGTGCTTTGTCACCCTTGTCCTCTGGATCATATGACTTGGTAAATATTGATGTATTGGGCTGCAATTTGATGTGATAAAAGCTGTTAATATTTGATTCAAAAACAGCTTTTTATATTAATATTAAAAAATATATATATATATGTGCATTACCGGATTAAGGAAAGACCTGTATGGTCTGTCATCAATCATCAAAGTATTTGAAGCAGAATATGGCCCTCCTTTCTTGACATTGTCCCACACTTCTTTTAGTTCCTTAAAAAAAAGAGGCTTATCGTTGTTCTCCAAGGTTACAAAACCAGAATCACTACATTTGTCTTGATCCTATAATAAGTACATAAAACATGCAAATTATGAACAAAGTTAACAATTAAAAAATAATTTTATGCATAAACGACTTTAAGTAAATGTACCCAAATAAATAGTAGCTTGTTTTTGGAATCTCCCATAACACATGCTAATGCACCATCAACATTACGCCTGAATGTATTGATTGATAGTAATAAAAGGGGTACAATGTAAGTAAAAATAATCAATCAAATTTAAAATAAAAAAAGGAGGGATATAGAAGAGTGTTACTAACTCCATTCCAGAAGACCAGAGGCCTACTTCAAATCTTTCTAAGCAGAATTTCATAAATTCTTCACTAAATGGCCGCCTGTAACCTTTAACATAATTCAGAAAATATGAGAAATGCATTCAAAAAATCACACAAAAAATGCATTCAATGAAGAATATGAGAAATGTATTACGGAGAAAGTAACGATAGACGTGATCAGCAGTTCAAGACTTTGGAATTGCTTTCTTATCACTAACATGAGCTCTGTGGAGAAGAAATCCATTAATGTTCATAATGAGCAGTTTCTTCTTAGGACTAAGATTCAGTTTCTCAAGAGAAAGACCCAACTCTAGTTCTTCTGAACATTTGTCAACATGATGGTCAACATGAACAGCTTCAGAGTCTTTAATTTTGATATTTCCATCGCTGCAACTCTTTTTCTTTGCGTCCATTCTTGATACACTTCACTGAATTATGTAGTGCTTTACTTGCTTTATATACACAAGTGGAAAATGTGGGAGATCGTGTGTTATTAAAAATGAAATTAATGTAAAAGATGAAAAGGTGAAATAAACAGATTCAGTGTTCCCTTTAGTGACATTGGTAATCCTAAACGTCTTCCTTTTGGTATTGAAAATCTCCTCGGTTTATTTCACATTTACATGAAAAGGACAATTTTGGAGTAAAATTCAATTTTGATTACATTTTGTTTTGTCGGATATTTGTAGGGTGTGACCAAGAAAAATCATTTGATATCTGCAACTTAAAATGAATTTTGATTACATTTTGTTTTGTCGGATATTTGTAGGGTGTGACCAAGAAAAATCATTTGATAACTGCAACTTAAAATGTAGTAAAACTTATAGAAATGTTAACTAGTGTTCTAAAGGCTTGAAAATTTGGAATTTGCATATTCAATGCATTGAAAATCGAAGTGTTTGATTTTTTTAGTGAATAATTTTCTAATTGCCAATCCTTAAAGAGTGGGCAGGCATGCGTTATCCTTTGGTGAATTAAGGGTAATTTATCCTTAATAAAGTTTTCAAGGGTGGGGGCGGGCCCGGGAGACCCGTCACCATTGGGGCCGGGGTTGGGTGTTCAATTTTTAACCCCGATATAGTTTGGGGATGCGGGCGGGTGCATGGATACGGGGGCGGGGACGGGGATACTCAAACCCGCCCCCGATCCGCCCCGTTGCCATGTCTAAGTATGATTCGATTTTGAAACGAAAAAGATGAAAATCACACGTTGAATGAGAGATACAAAAAAGTATGATGTTCATAAGTTGAAAATGGTAATTGATTGTAAGAAAAAACCCAATTAAAGAGGCATGCATTACCCATTGATGAAATAAGGGTAATTTAATCTAAAGACTACTACGATTCAACTTTGAAACGAAAAATATGAAGATCACATGTTGAATGAAGGATCTGAAAAAGTTTAATGTTCTTGAGATGAAAAGTCGTAACTCATTGTAATAATAAAGATGAAAAAAATGAGTTTTTTTTCTTTAAAAGGGATAAATTACTCACAATTCATCATGGGGTAACGTAGAAAAAACCATAAATGATAGTTCACGATCATTTGAGTTTATTATGATAACCATCAATTCGATATTTATTTTAAATTAAAAAACTATCGAACTTGATCGTTCGATCTTAATTCAACATTTCAAATTTTTTTATCACAACACTCCTCATTTAAATACACACAAACAAACAAGTTACATAGCCTTGGTATTTTTTTTTTAGGAAGATTCTACATAACTTCTTATGGCCTTGCTTTTTAGCCTTTTCGCCCATAGAGAGTCATTATTCGCAAACTAAACTTGAGAAAAATTATTAATGTGGATTTAAATAATATTTATTTATTTTAATAAGATTGGAGAGGTAAAATTGAGATGAAAAGTGATACATTATAAGTTTTAATCTATAAGATACTTCAATCTATAAATTGGACTCATAAAATAAATCATAAACTATAAACTCAAAAACATACTTAACTAAACACTCTCAAAGTCTAATTCGAAAACCACCATGGGTTGTACAACAAATTGCCAAAATAAAATTGAACTTAATCCAAATAAGACATGAATAACCTTTAAAGAAACTTAATCCAAACCATCATTACATGGGTATGATCACAATACCAACAATAAAGAAAAAATTATAACACTTCACACACATATTGAAACATTAGTCTTTTGCAAAATAAGGAAACATTTTTCTGCATTGCATTATGCAACAATAATGAACCATGTTTTACTCAATTGTTAGCAGTTATTCGTGAACGAACACGAGAATAATAGGCCCAATCAGGATGAGATGTTGTAATTGCTGGTACGCCAAAAGCATTATCCTTCACATAAGACTGAACATCTTCAGCGTCAGCTAGCCCTTTCAAGTACTTGCAAAGTTCACCATTTGGATCTATATAAATTAAAAAAATAAAATTACATCACTTAAAAAAACACATCAAATTTCTAGAAAAATAAATATAAGAAGCACAAGTTCTAACCCAAAGCCTTGTCACCCTTGTCCTCTGGAACATATGACTCGGTAAAAATTGATGTATTGGGCTGCAATTTGAGGTAATTAAAACTATTAGAGGAATGCTAGCAACACTCTCTTTTGAACACTCACTCTTTTATTGGATGAAATTCATGCATGTCCCACCACTTTGTGTGGGTTCTATTTCCAAAGTGTACACTCACAATGATTTAAACCAATAAAAGAGTGAGTGTTAGAGAGAGTCTTCAAGAGTGAGTGTCGCTAGCATTCCTCAAACTATTAATATGGATTTAAAAACAGCTTTTTATATTAATATTAAAAAACAACAAGTGAATTACCGGATTAAGCAAGGACTTGTATGGTTTGTCATCGATCAGCAAGGTATTGGAAGCAGAATATGGTCCTCCTTTCTTGACAGTGTCCCACACTTTTTTCAGTTTTTGAAAAAAAGAGGCTTCTTATTGTTCTCCAAGGATTTAAAACCAGAATCTCTGCATTTATCTTGATCCTAAAATAAATGCATGGAACACATTACTTAACGAATAGGGTTATTAACGTATCAAGAAATGATTTTATGTACAAAACAGCATAACCGAGTATATGTACCCAAACAAATAGTAGCTTGTTTTTCGATTCTCCCATAGCACAGGCTAAAGCACCATCAATATTATGCCTAATTAATTACAATAAAAAGGATATAGTGTAAGATCAACTAATCAATCAAATTTAAAAAGTAAAAAGGGAAGAAAAAAAAAATCAGTGTTACTGACTCCATTGCGGAAGACCAGAGGCCCACTTCAAATCTTTCTAAGCAGAATTTCATAAATTCTTCACTGAATGGCCTCTTGTAAACTGTAATACAATTTATAAAATAATAATCAATGATAAATATACATTCAAATATTTTATGAAAAATATGATAAAAATGGTGAAATATATATATGAGAAACGTATTACGGAGAAAGTAACGATATTTGTAATCAACGGTCCGAGACTTTGGAATTGCTTTCTTATCACGAACATGAGCTCTATGGAGAAGAAATCCATTAAGGTTCATAATAAGCAACTTCTTCTTAGGTCCTAGATTCAGTTTCTCAAGAGAAAGACCCAATTCTGGTTCTTCTGAACCTTTTGCGTCCATTATTAATGCAATTCGCTGAATTATGATAACAAAATGTGCATTGTTTTACTTGCTTTATAAACTCACGAGTGGAAAATGGAGGAGATCGTGTATTAACTAGTAATTAATTAAACCATGGAATTAGAAGATTCAAAGGTAAAAAATAAGGAAAATTCTATGGTGAAGTCATGAGAATGACTTTTCTGGTGAAGTTAATCCTCAAATTATATTATATCTCAATTTAATTAACAAAATGACCCTTTTCTTCAAAACTCTAATAAATTAAACCTTTTTATGCTGATTTTTCTCAAGGTTCCAATTCTACAATTTATGGGGAAAGAAACAGAATCAATGAAATTTTTTTTAAAAAATGTGATATTATACACCTAAAATTAAACAGTTATAAACCGATTTTCACAAGGTTCCAATCCTTCAATTAACAAAATCCCCGTGTTCTTAGAAATCCTAAAAATTAAATCTTTATAAATTAATGTTCTTTTAATTTCCTTATAAAACAAACAGAATAATGAAAATTCTAAAAAAATCATCACATTCTCCTCCATACTGATTTTCGTCTTCAACACATAGATTCTCATTTGTGCACTGAGATTGAAATTCCCCTTGATATTTTGTATGAGGGCTGATTTGTAATAAGGTAAAGTTTAGTCTTAGAGTGGTCCACCAGCAAGACACTAGATAACATGGTATGAACAATTATACTATTAATATTGGATAAACAAAATAACTTTTTCAAAAAAGTCAGTTTTCTGACTGCACCATAGAAACTCCTAAAAAATAAACCGATTCAATTTTCTTCTTAGTCACATTGGTAATCATGAACGTTAACCGATTCTCCTTCCTGTTGTTGGCATTGGAAATGTTAAATGCATGGATAGAAGAATTAAACTCGTTCAATTCAAACGTGCATTTATGAGTTCCTCTACGACATTGCATAAGCCATTTTATTTTGAAAAGAAAAAAAAAAGTTAGACACCCAAATTCAATCTACCACTTGAGATGTCAGAGAGAGAAAGAGATAAAGAGAATGATGTGATAGACTTATATTATTCTTCTCATATGGTCCATTTGAGTTTTTCACAATTAACAACAATTAATAATGTTGATTTTAATTGTTAAACTAAAATATAGTAGTTTGCAACATAGTTTGTTGTCTTATCATTGAAATAAGTTTTATAGGAAGATGCAAAAACAATTTTGGGTTAATAGTGCTTAAGCCCCCTGTAATATAGGGCACTTTTGGTTTTGCCCGCTGTAAAAAAAAAATTGAATTCGGTCCTTGTAAAAGTGAGATTCTTCATAATTGCCCCCTAGGCCATCTGACTCGCCAGATTCCATGATGTGGCGCTGACATGGCATGTTGAGTCAGCATTTTTGATGACGTGGCATAACGACTGTATAATTAATTTGTTTTTAATTTTTTTATTACGTTATTATTAAATGTCATTTTTTATTTTCAACTAAAAAAAGAAACTTAATTTTTTTAAATAATTAAATATAATAAAACAAAAAAAAAATCATAATTCTCTTCTCTCCTCTCTCTCTTCTCTCCCTGATCCCTTTTTCTCTCTTTTTTTTATTAATTCTTTCTAAACCCATAAATTCATAAATTCAACACTAATTTTTTTTTTCTCCAAACTGATAAATTGATCAATATAAATGTTCTTCCCAAACCCAGAAAATTTTCAACATCCAAACTCAACACAACAAAACTCAAACATCAATTCTAAATCAGATCCTGAAATTCAGATTTAATCTCAACCCAATAGCACATTTGTGAATGCAAATTCCAGCAAGAACAACAAGAACATAAATCTAACAATTTTTTTAGATTTTTCTCTTTTCTCTCGATTTTTTTTTTAGAATCTTCTCTCTTTTCTCTCTCAAATTCCAGCAAGAACAACAATAACCTAATATCTGTGTTGTTGTTGAGAATCTCTTCTTTAATTTTTTTATAATTTTTTTCCATCTTCTCTTGAATCTCTTATTTCTTCTCTTAACCCCAACAACACTTTTTCATCTTTCTTTTTCCAGCAAGAACATAAATCCAGTAATTTTCCAACACAGCAACCCATAGAAATTGAACAACAACAATCTCCAGTTCTCCACCATTGTGTTTCGGTTCATCAGTCAACACAACAACAATTCCCTCTTCTTCTTCCCTCTCCAAATCCCTTACCCCTTTTTAATTTACCAAAAAAATAATCAAAAACCCAGCACTAATTTAAACTCAGAGAAAGAACAACCCAAATCTACGATTTCGTGAACAAAATCGAACAACCTATAATGGGTTACTGTTCATCTCTTTCGCTAGAGCTCTTCGCTAGAGAAATATCTTAAAAAAAAACCAACATGATTGTTCTTGTTGTGTAGAATAAGAAGAGAAGAGAAAAAAGTGTTGTTATTTTGGTGTTGTTCTTGATGTGTGTGGAAGAAGATAATAGAATGATGGGAGAAGAGAGACATCGAAGGAAAAGAGAATGGAAAATATTAAGTTTCCTTTTTTAATTGAAAATAAAAAAAATTAAGTTTCCTTTTTCAATTGAAAATAAAATAATGACATTTAATAATAATGTAATAAAAAAAATTAAAAACAAAATTAATTATACAGTCAATGTTCCACGTCATCAAAAATGCCGACTCAACATGCCATGTCAGCGCCGCATCATGGAATCTGGTGAGTGAGATGGTCTAGAGGGCAACTATGAAGAATCTCACTTTTACAAGGACCGAATCTAAAAAAAAATTTACAGTGGGCAAAACCAAAAGTGCCATATATTATAGGGGGTAAAGCACTATTAACCCAACAATTTTTATTGGTTATTGGTTATTGAGAAGATGAAAAAGAGAGCAAATTGAATTTACTTTGCATTTAATTTTTCTTTGGACAAGATAATTTTTTGAAACAACATAATTAAATATAATAAAAGTTGGTCATTTTTGCTTATAATCTGGGACAAAGAAAATGAGTTTTTTCCTTATAATTTGAGACGGAGAGAGTACTATTTACTTAAATACTCTTATTTATTATAATTAGTGAAATAGTTGTATTGATAGTTGAAATAAAATAAATAAGGTTATATATGTGGAAAAGAATAATAAATGTTTTATTTGTATCATAAAATAGACAAATAATTTAAAATCTATTGTGAGTTATGCCTAAAAGGACACTTTATTTCTTTACTTATTTAGAAATGTTAGTATGAAATAAGTGTTTACCTATCCTACCATGGTAGACCTTGATTATATTGAATAGACCAAACTTGAGTCTCACTTTTTATAATTTTTTAATAATAGTATCTAATAGGTACTCAACCACTCCAATAGAGACGTTTAAATGGTCCCATCAATAACTCTTTACTATTTACATTTCAACAAAAGCAACTCAACAATGATATTTTACTAAAAAGCAGTGTGGGGTCCACTTAAGAATGAGGGTCTTAAGTGAGACCCTGAGTCTTAAGAGACCCCAACAAAAAAATCCCCAATGGGGGTACCTATTAGGTATCAGTCTTAAATGGTGAAGACCTCACCATTGTGGATGGTCTTATAAACTTTTTTTTTGAAGAAGGTAAATTAGCCCACTCAAATTGACACGAAAGAATTGAACCTGAGACCTCGAGGAGGAATACACTCTCAGATCCCAAGTCAATGCCATCATGCCAACCCAAGTGGTAAATTATAAGACCTCGATGATGGTCTTATAAACTTAAAGGACATATCTGTTACAAACGTGAAACTTAATGATCCACAAAGGTATTTGGCTTATAATATAAGTGTTCATTTTTTTTTTTGTGTTAGTAAATTTATTTTTATTTTTAAGCTTATAATATTTTTTTTAAGAGGCTAAAATGAAATATATTACCACATCAAAAGGTCCCCTTAGCACAAGGTGTACCAGGGTGGAAACCACCAAGTCATAACAATATTTACGTTCACAAAACAGGAAAAAAGAGGCAGAATAAAGTTTTAGCCTACGCCTAAAATGGTGAATGGACTAAGCCACCACGCATGATAGTTGAAGGGAAGAGAAGGGTATTTCTCCTTCAACCACATGAATGCGAGCGACTTAATTTTGTCTACAAAATATTGTCTACAAATTACTTGATTTTTCTCTCTTTTTTTATGCAATTCATTTTTCCATTTTTTTTTTTTGAAGTTAAATTAGTCCACATAAATTAACACTCGGAGGAATCGAACTCAAGACCTCGAAGAGAAGCACACTCACAAGTCCCAAGCCAATACCACCAGGTCAACCCAAGTGAGTTTCATTTTTTCAGTTTTAACTTAACCATTTTGAAAGAAAAAAGGAATCTAACCAATTTGAACTCGTATTATAGATGCGAAATAACCATTTGAAATTATCTTTCAAAAAAAACTATTTGAAATTAATATATATTTTTTGGTAGTGTGAAATATTTACTAAAACTCCAAGTTATTTACCATTATTTACCAAGAAAAATTAATTCAGATGGTTACGACTTACGACAGAATTTGTCTTAAAGTCGAAAGATGTGGTGCCACCCCCTTCAAATAAATAAATATTCTATTGTATATGAGAGTTTTGTTGGATATACACCAAATATTTAATCATTTATTAACAAGTCATTTTTATTCCTTAAAAAGACATATCATTTTTATATTTCATTATTTGAAAATAAATTTAAATTTTGAATTAATTTTCTAAAGAAATCATAAATAAACAAATACATAGATAAATAAATAAAGATCGCATGTTGGTGGGTAAGAACAAGAATGCACTAATCACGTTGTATTTCTTTCCATTTTTCATTGTAATTTATTAGTCGATCCTCCTATATAAAAAAGTTAGTAAATAAAAAAAGTGTGTTTTTTAAGGGAGTAAATAAAAAAACTGTTAGTTATTTAAATCATTAATCCTAGAAGAAAACTTCACCGCTGAAGTTAACAGACGCCTAAACTTTGTTTTTATATAAAAAGGAATCATAGGATTACAAATCTCTTCCTAGCTATGTTCGAGGATATCATAGATCTTTGATTCGTCGGTTATACACCAACTTAATCATGGGAGTAACCATGAAGAAGAATATACTATATGTTCAGTATCTGAGACTTCTTACGTGTGTTTTTTCTTTTTTAATTTTGCTGTCTAGATCGACCACATTATGCACAGCTCAATCATATATATCTTCATACTGCTTGCTTCCTATAGTATAATTAAAATATTTTTTTAAGTAGATAAGTGAGAGGACTCACATTTACATTGCACGCCAATACCTAGGTGAAGTTGGTACACCCTCCGTCGCTAATTATAAGCACATTTAATTTTTTAGATTTACTTAATTAATGATGTATGTGGTCCATAATACAAACCACATACATCATTAATTGAATAAACCTAAAAAATCAAATTTAGTTATAATTAGTAAGAGTTCCGCGTTGATGAAAAATAAATGTTGAAAATTTATAGGATCGAACATGTGCTAATAAATATTGAACAAGACAATACAAGAAAAGAAAAAGTATAATATAAAACAAAATAACAAAAGATAAACTTTTTTTTGTCAAAAACAAAACTATAAACTTTTATGATATTGTAGAATTTTTTGTCTTATATGATTTTGGGTGGATAAAAGGGTTATTTTGTTATTTTAAAGAAGTTGCATTTGGGACAAGAGTTTAGTCAGTTGTGGTTTAATTAAGGACAATAATCTTAGTTTTTGTCTTATACCTTATCCTCCATTTTGTTCGGTCACTAAACAAGTATTATAATCACACACGATACAATATGAGTTTGTCATGTTCAATCTCTTATTTTTTAGCAAATCAAACATATCCATTTGTAATTATTTTTTGTAAAGTTTTTAAATGATTCGTCAATCTAATGTCTTAAAGTTTTTTATAGGATATATATTTGTAGGATTTTGCTAACCGGTGCCCTAAGGGCATTGCTTAAGGGTATCAAAAATCGAAAATTTTCATTAAAAACAATAACTTTTTGCAGAAGATTCGCTTGGTTTCATTAAAAATAGACAATTCTCAGTCATGCTTCAGGTGCGATTGTTTCAAGGTTCGCTTGGTTGGAGAATGATCGTTAGTTAGAACACTATCGCTCAACGGTGTGTTGTTTTGCAGGGGGCATCATTTTGGTTTATTTGGCTTTGGGGGTTGATTTAGTTTTGATTATTGTGGCGAGGAATGGTGTTTGTAAATGTTGAATGATTTGACTTTTTAACGCGGTGATGGAGTTTGAGTAAGATGAATTTTGTAGGGAAGATTGTTGTGTATCGATTTGTAGTTGGACGAGGTGCAACTGTTCAAAGTGGTTTCGACTATGTCTCTCAATTTTGGGTTTTGGCAATGGCAGGGGTGTTGGTGTATGGCGTTGTGGCATTTGTTTGGTTTTTAGGGCTGTTGTGGGAAGGTCTTGTGTTGGAATTTGAAAGTTGGTTTTGTATTGGCTTGTGTCGGACGAAGTGTGGATGTGTTGGAAGGTTGTAGTAGGGGTTGATACGGTTGTTGCTCAATGGATTCTAGCTATGGGTTTTGTTTGTTTGTTGTTTGGAAATCATATTAATGCAGTGGCTTTCGGATGTGGACATATTTTAGTGGGCTTTTAGGTTGGGTGTTGGGGTCATTGTTAATGTTCACGAGTGTTTGTGTGGTTTGGTTTAGTTGTTTTGCGTAATTGTTTGGTTGTTGTTGGTAGTTCTTTATGGGGTGATTAATATGGCTTTCATTGCGAGGTCTTGTACATGAACTTTGCTTTGTTTGTATCTCTCTTTTGGGGTGTTCCGCCTATATGCGGCATCGTTGCTGCTTTGTAAATCTTGTTTCACGTTCGTCTTGAACAAGGATTTGTTATTAATAAATTGGTTTAATTACACTTTTGGTCCTCACATTTTGACCAACTCACGAAAATGGTTCTGCCTCTTTCAAATCAAACAAAACTGTCCTTAAACTATATGTTTTTTGCAGTTTCAACTCCAGAAACGCAGAGAAATGGCAGTTTTAGACCTACCCCCTATGCTCAACCATGAAATAAACAAAGAATAAAACATGTGGGTACAAGGAATCCACTTTATGCAACACATTAAGCAAAAAACCCTAATTTCTAAGATATGTTTCAAATTAGGGTTTTTTTGGTTAGTGTGCTGAATAGAGTAGATTGCTTGTACCTACATGTTTTATTCTTTGTTTATTTCATGGTTGAGCATAGGGGGTAGGTCTAAAACTGTCATTTCTCTGCGTTTCTGGAGTTGAAAATAGGAGGTAGGACTAAAACTGCAAAAAACATGATAGTTTAGGACAGTTTTGTTCGATTTGAAAGAGGCATGACCATTTTCATGAGCTGGTCAAAATGTGAGGACCAAAAGTGTAATTAAGCCTAATAAATTTAGCCTTTAAAAAAATGAAGGTGTTACGGTAAATGATATTAATTTTATTATTCAAATCAATTAATCGTTTCACACAATGGTACCTTTAATCCGAGAGAAAGAGAATATTATTGTATGTGAGCAAGAGAATAAATATTTTTTTTTTGAAGGGGAAATAAATATAATGGGTTTTGCTAGAAGTTACACATGTAGGTGTTTTTTAGCAATTCACACCTCAAGGTGTGATTTCCACTTTTTAATTATAACTTTGCTAAAAGACACTTTCATATAAATTAGTTGGTGTCTTTTACCAAATGCTCATAGAATAACTTGCTAAAATAGCAAAACCCAAATATAATACTTGAATAGCAGAAGAACTATCATTATAGCCGGTTATATGGATATTCGATTTGTTGAAGTTCTTGAGATGATTAAAATAAGTAGTTTCAGGTGAGCTGTCTATTACATTAACATCGAGGGTCTTGTTCATGACATGAACTGAACTAAAAACTTGTTATTCAAGAACTTTGAAGTTTGAACGGTTATAGTCTTAAAGAAGAAGTATAAATAAAAAGGACCTGTTTGGTTTTAAGGCTTTTGCTTCGGTCAGATGTTATGGAATTTTCGATGTGGTTGAACTGTCATCTTGTGCTTGCCACTATAGTTCAACAATGGAAAATTGGTATAAATAGAGGAAAATGTTTCAAACTTGACAATGATTGGATTACCAACTAGGAAATATTAATGATTGAATTGCAGCTGGCACTTTACAAAGTTTTATTTAATTTAACCATACCATAGTGTTGCTTTTGTATTCTTGTTTTTAAAAGGAAGTCGCAACTTTTCTTTATAGGTTACTTGCTTACGACATTTCACATTTGTCTTTTGTACTGTCTATGAATAAATAAAATCTTATGCCACACGACCAGACCAAAGGTTATCCAATGAGTTACTTCCATGACACAAAAACGTCGTGGTAACTCATACACACTGGTCAAAAACATTCTTGATAAATGCATGCTTCGAGTATCATCTGGTTTAGCCAAAGGATTAAGTGTCATAAGGGAATCTCAACATTGGTGGTTAAATCACTACGAATTGAATCACTTGTGGGAGAAGTAACCTTATGGCTAATCAATTTCCTATTACGAGTGTGAGTGAAAATAAATTACTTAAAACTCTAACACTAAGAAACTTACAGTAAAATCTCGAAATTTTAGAAGACTCAGCAATGAAAAGATATCCTAATTTTTTACAAGGAAATACTAGCGAGTGTCTTTAGGACATCCTTTGAAGACTTAAGATAGTAAGTTTTTATAGAAATTTGTGCATTCAATGCATCAGAAATTGAAGTGTTGCATGTTTTTAATGAATAATTTCTTAATTGAGAATCCTTAAAGAGCGTCTTTAGGACACTCGTTAACAAGACAATTTTTTATATAGTATCACGAAAACACACCGTTAACAAGTAACAACTCATTAAATAAATAATAGGGATGGCCATCTAAAAAAAAAACAGTGTTAATTGATGTAAGAGATGATAACTTTTTAAAAAAAATCTTGATGGGAGGAGGTTGGTGTAAATTACTAAAGAAATGTAAATTTGACTTGAAGAGATGAAAGTAGTATTAATAATAATATATTTCTTGAAGTCACTTCACATAAGAAGAAAAGGTTGTCTCAACCTTTAGTTGGGTTTTAGTCCTCGTCGCAGAACCACAGCTACAGGGAGATTAGTTGAGGGAAATTACATGTCCATTTTAAAGAGACGAAAATAAAACATGAACAATCAGCTTAGCTGTTTGCAAGTCCCTTCACTGTTCTTTATGTTAAGACTTTCTTTGACAATGCCAAATTTCAAGTCTACTGAGCAAATAACATATAAGTCCGTATAATCAAAATAGACTAGTTAATTTGGTAGCAATTTTTTTTCCAACTGTTTAAAGTTTCTTATTAACTTATAACCATTTTTATATAAACCGCTGCAAGTTGCGTTTGAGCTAATAATTTATAGAGCTCATGTCAATTAGCTTATTAATTATTTACTTTTTTTTTTTACAAGAATTATCCACTACTTTATATTTTTATATTGGATCTATCTCATATTTACAAAATCAGTGGCACAACTTTGTTTTTCAAATTCACCCCCTTTTTTTATCAAGCAAGGTATTGGTATATTTTTATATTTGACTTAATACATCTTTATAAAATTAGTGGGGCATGCAATTTGGTTTTTCAAATATAGTCAGTCACGTCCAGCACTATTGAATTTGAAGCGTGAATAAAATGACTGGTGTTCCAAATCATTTAAGGCTCAATATGTAATCGATGTGTGACTTAATTTTTCCAACAACGCATAACATAATGTCTAGAAAAATAGTAATACATGCGTAGTCAATGCTGTGAAGACGAAGACATTTGAACAACCTTAGTATTCAAGTCTAAGAAGAATGCAGAAGATGCAATGTCTAGTCGAAGAACGGCAATCCCACTCCTTTCACTTTCACATGCACATTGCAGGTTGCAGGGGGATTAGGAAATTTCTGCCACCATTGATATCTGGTCTTTGTCGAGAGAAAGTCTTATATGATCGCAAGCATGTTAACATATAATTTGAAGACATACACTACTAGAAAAAGTAAAATTAGCGAGGGAAATTAGTGACGGAAAAAATGAAATTCCTCACAAATTCCTTGGCCGCAAAATTTAGTGACGGAATTAGAGAGGGATTTCACGTTTTCCCTCACTAAATATCCCTCACTAATTTTTGTTTTTTCAGTAGTGATATACTGGAAAAATACATATTTTTATAATTATAAGAAAAATACACATTCTTTATTATTTTATCTTTCAAACTATTTTCAATTGTATTTAAATAGTGTCCAAGTATTTACGACTAACTAAGCATTTTTCCTCTTATCTATTGTATATTGGTGTCCTATGATACTATTTGCCAAATAGTACGATCCTAAAAAAAAATGTTTGGACATAAAAAAAATTAAAAGCAATAAAAATATATATGATTAAATTATTTTTCTTTCAAAAAATTTATTTGTGTATGTTCAAATAAATTTATTTGGATTGTGCCCATATAAAACTTGCTCATGTTCCAGACACTTCATTTTTGCTTAAAAAAGATAAAGGACCAATATACATTATACCACACTATTTGTTAGGTGCAATCCCTTAAGTTTGACTTTGCCTTGAATTGACCCTTTAAAAAAACTTCTACAGTATTAAATAAATGCACATGTGACATTTTAATGTATATAGTTTTACTACCCCTATTTGTGAGTCATGGTTTTTTTTTTAGGCATAGTATTGTTATTATTAGTAGTATATTATAGTAGGTGCCCAAATAGTCAAAAAATACTTGCTGATTTTTTAAATTAGAACAATTCCATTATCTTTATTAAAAGAGCTACAAAAATACTTAATCGGTCATTAGTTTTATTTTTATTGAAGATAAGATGCCACTAAAAAAGAATATTGACAATAGATTAAAGAAACGGGGAATCTCTAAGTCTGCAATTTGAAAACGAAAGTTCAAGAGTAAAGTCACTTAATCTATACCTTCCACAACACAGTTGTTGTTTGGTCTTAATTTGTTTAGCTTTTTTTATAATTTAGTTAAGAAATTAAACGAATTAAAATATGTAAGGCGTAAGCATGTGTTTTGTATTGTACACTGCCAAAACAAATATTGCCGACTTTTTGTTTAGTTTTCTTAACGATACAATTATAGTTTATAAATGGGGTGATGCCCACAATTTAAGTAGAAAAAATCTTCTAGTTCAAAAATTCAAAAACTTCATAAAAAAATAATTACAAAAAGAATTACTGCATTTATCTCACTCTAAAGAGTAAAGAGATTAGTGGAAGTTTAAACCGGCTACATGTCCAATAAAGGTTTGATTATGCTCTATTAGATCAACCCCTTTGAGTCTACTTGTTAAAGAAATAGACTAAACTAAAGTGATGGTGTGCAAGGATAGTCAAGAAGATATATTATTCATAAATTTGAATCAAGTTTATCATAATAATTTGCATTATCAGTTCAATGACTGGGAAATGTACTTTTAATTGAGCCAATGAATAAATATTAGGTGGGAGATTAGAAAGTTATGATTAGTATTTAGGCTGATTAATTATCTACCTTCCTGCGTATTCAATACAAAAGGTTCATTGTATAGCTTACGGTTTGCTCACGACCATTTAACAACAAAAATCCACACAACGAAAATACACAGATGTTATAACGATTATGGGTTCATGTTAAATCACCTAATCCTCTAAATGAAGAAATTTGAAACTAATTCAAACCACTATCAATTAGATAATTGAGCAAGCTTCAACTTCTCCTTGACACATTTTAATATTCCATTGAAAGCAATGCACCATGTAAATATTTAATGATTTGACCGTAAAAAAATCTTTACATGGTGCATATGAATTAAATTCATACTAAACAAAACTGTTGGTATGAAGTATATTTACAGGTAAAATCTTTGAACCTACTAGGTGAGTTGTTTTTGCCATGGTGTTATGTCACAATTAAGTTCTTTAATTTCCTCTTTTCCAAGTATCTCAGTAGATATAATAGAGTCTTGCTTTCAAAACAACCGAAAATGTTAAGATTGTTAAACCGAATATTTTTCATGGTTGTCTGGATTCAAATTTATAATCTCTTTATTATTCGTGTGAGTTTTTAGATGATGTTTGTAATTTCGTCTGTACGTCTATAGATCAATAAAAATATTTGAATATTTCATTTATCTATGAAAAAAATGAAATGATAACATTATAGTTTTAAAATAAAATAAAAAATTAGTCAAATGATTAATACGTTTTAAAATTGTTTAATTTTCATTAATACTTTTATGTATATTGACATTAGCAGCTTACCTTAACATGCTGATGCCATATTACTGTTCCCCAATTTTTAATAAGCCGCACACATGTGGTTGAGGCTTCAACTTAGTACTATAAAAGGCATTCAAGAGAGAGATAATAATGCAATGTACCATATAAAGAACTCCTAAATAAACATAATAAAAAACATTCTCTTCTCTCCCATTTCCCCTCTTATCTCTTCTTTTTTTCCTTTCACATTTTCTTTTGTTATCTACTTCTGCTTTTTATAAATGTGTGTTCTGCTTCTCTTTTCATTTGATCACAGAAGCAGCAGAACATAATTGACTTTCCACACAAGTCTAGTTCTGTGGCCAGGTTAATATTTCCATTTCAGATGAAGCATACCTAGTCACATGAAAAGCTAAAAAAAAGTTGTTTGTTAAGTTTGAGATCTAGGAACTGGTTTTTCTTTACTCTCTTGAGTAACTCACATTGTTTTGCGTGGACCAGAAGCAAAACATAACAATTTATTACAAAACAAAAAACAAAACAAAAACAAAAACAAATATTCCTGTTTCTTTGCCAAAGTTGATTCCTTTAAACTCTTTTGGATCTATTAGTGTTTGTCACATCTTTGTCTTCTTGAGTTCTTGTCCTTCTTCTTATTCTTCTCTTTTGTTTTTGTCAAAACTACTATTTCAAATGGATCGTTTTTCTTCTACTACTACTACTATCCCTTTTGCATTACAAGGAGCCAAAGATGACCTAACCATGCAGATTTCTTTGATTTGGAGTCAAATCAAAGCTCCATTGATTGTTCCATTATTAAGAATATCAGTGTTTTTGTGTTTGATAATGTCGGTGATGATGTTCATTGAGAGGGTTTATATGGGTGTTGTCATTACTCTTTTGAAGTTATTTGGAAGAAAACCTGAAAAACGTTACAAATGGGAACCAATTAAGGATGATATTGAGTTAGGAAACTCTTGTTATCCTATGGTTCTTGTTCAAATACCTATGTACAATGAAAGAGAGGTACTTTATTTTTTTATTCTAAAAAATGCAACTTTGTTAAGCATAGTAGTTAAGGCTTGATATTGAGTTTTCTTTTAATGTATGTAGGTTTATCAATTGTCAATTGGAGCTGCATGTGGTCTTTCATGGCCTTCTGATAGGATCATTATACAAGTTCTTGATGACTCCACTGACCCAGCTATCAAGGTAACCACTAAATTAAAACTATTAAATCCAAGATTTTTAATTCACTTTGCGTCGCAATTCTTAATATTACAAAAAATCATAGTCGTTTATGATTTATATCGACTCAACTACTATGTCTTTTAGTCACAAACTTGCATAACATAAAAAACATTGATGTCGCAGCTAGATCGTAGTCACATACCTTTCAACCATTCGGGACAAAATAAATGTTTTATTGGTTTTACCCTAACAAGAAAAAAAGTCTAATTAAAAATACATTGATCATTGATGATTAACATTGATTTTATGGTAACAAAAAAATGTAGGAGTTGGTGCAACTAGAATGCCAAAGATGGGCAAGCAAAGGAGTGAATATAAAGTATGAAGTTAGGGACAATAGAAATGGATACAAAGCAGGGGCTTTAAAAGAAGGAATGAAGCATAGCTATGTGAAACAATGTGATCATGTTGCAATATTTGATGCTGATTTTCAACCAGAGCCTGATTTTTTGTGGCGTACCGTGCCATTTATGGTGCATAATCCTGAAATTGGGCTTATTCAAGCTCGCTGGAAATTTGGTAATTTTCGTTCTTTTTCTCTTAAGTTTCAACAACAAAAAAGCACTTTTCTAAATTTATATTTTGACATAATCTTAAATTAAGATTCTTAATATGGAATTTGCTTACAAAAAACTGTCGGTGGGTGATTTTGGTTTTGGAGTGATGGTGGGTACCACTTTATGGTTGAACAACCCTGTGTAATGTGTAAAGTTGCAAACATCACAGTCTATGGTACCACTTTCAGCTTTCGCGGTTGCCTTCGATTTAAGCCACGTTTGTTTCTCTTTATTTTTTTTAATTAAACTTATTTAAGTAAACTCTTAGTTTTCACAAGGGACTAAAAATGTGGTGATAAAAAATTGGTAAAAAATTAAGAGAGACTAAAATTTAAATTTTAAGATGGATGTTTTTTTTAATCGGTTGAATATCTTCTACGCGCAGAGATTAATATTTTGTATCAGATAGGATCATAATAAGTGGCAAAATTTTATCTCAATAAATTTAACATCATTACATTGTAGGGATGGATTCGTACCAAAATCTTTGGTTTAAGGCCGGATTAAAAGTAAAGTCGTTAAAATTCTCATTTTAAATTCATTAACAATAAAATCTGTTTTGCCCACCTCTTAGTTTTTTAGGGGATTATCTTAAAGAATGTTTTGTTGAGACTAGAAATATATTTAGCTCATTTTATAAATAAAATAAATCAGCCCTTCCTTTTTATACATATGGACCTACTTCGTTCTACTACCCTCCAAAAAAATCATTACAGAGAATGTGTTATTTCAGGTGTTGTTAAATATTTTTTCAACACCTTTATTTTATATTTTATTTTGAATACATCTATTTTGTTTGGTTTCTTATGTTCCATGTTGGAAAAAGGGTTGGAATGGCATATTCGTAAACCTATAAAATATATATTTTGCGGACAGCCTGTCACGAAAAGTTGTGAACGAAACTGAGGCCCATGATATGATATAAAATAATAATGGTTTTCAAGTACCATATTACCCTGGCTAATGATTCATTTATAGCATAATATGGTTTGGCTGTGTAATTTTGTGGCCGAAAAGTTTGATCAACACTTTAAATTCTACTAGTAAATAAATGCCACACACTATTCACATAAAGAATTGCTATGGCCTATACGAGTATATGTGCAATTCCAAATTTATGTTGTATAATGTTATCAGATAATAATAGAAGATTTTGTGCGGGACCAACCATTATTATTGTTGATTTATTTATGAAGGGCAATGCTTGAAACATGCATGTGTACTATTTCAAAGAGCATTGCTGTCTTACACATCAACAACACCGTTGTTGGAATTATTGTGGTTGTTGATATCATCATTATTCTTATAGTGCTCCTTCATCCTCCTTTTGTTCCCTTTTACTACTCTTCTGCTAATACCGGCAATTGCATGTGCAAATTTAATGTTGGACTCACTTTTTTATCTCAACTAACCGACAGATGCATTTATTTTTAACTTTATAATTTCTGCATAATTGATTAATCTAGTTACATGATAAATTTCATGCCAGCAAGGTTGTTACTAGTAACTGAATAGACAGTTTTTTTCTATTTTTTATTATTATGTTTTTTCAGTGAATTCGGATGAATGTATGATGACTAGAATGCAAGAGATGTCACTAGATTACCATTTTACTGTGGAACAAGAAGTGGGGTCTTCCACTTATGCCTTCTTTGGCTTCAACGGTAAATATTTAAATAAAATAAAATCTTATGGTAAAAAATTGAACAAATGCATAATAATGTAAACTACCTCATTTTGTTGCATGAAAAATAGCTGATAATTTATGCTGTTCTGAACTACAATAGGGACTGCGGGAGTATGGAGAATTTCGGCACTGAATGAGGCTGGTGGATGGAAGGATAGGACCACAGTTGAAGATATGGACTTGGCTGTCCGAGCTAGTCTCAAAGGATGGAAGTTCTTATACTTGTCTAACTTGAAGGTCCACTTCATAATTATTTCAAACTTAATAATTCAATCTGGATTTTTAAAATATTCATAATTAAAGATGTTTTAAAAAATGAACCGGATCAGATGGTTCCTCTGGTTGAACCGGGAATCTACATTGTCTATGGTTTGGTTATTTATTAAGTGGTTCAACTGAATATTTATCATGTTTAAGCGGTTTAAAGCAGTTGAACCATGATTCAGGTTTTGTTGTTAAAGTATTGATTCGAAAAGAAAAAAAGTTGAATGTTATAACAAATAAATATATGAAATGGATTGAGTGTATATTATCAATTGGTCACTGATTTTAGGTAATTATTTTGCATACAGGTTAAAAATGAACTGCCAAGTACTTTCAAGGCCTACCGTTACCAACAGCATCGTTGGTCTTGTGGACCAGCCAATCTCTTCCGAAAAATGGTTATGGAGATTATTAGAAACAAGGTAAGTTTAAGGTTGCTTCGTTGAATTATTTTCAATCTACATTACAAAATATATTCATGCTAATAAAGTGTATACATTGCAGAAAGTGTCCTTGTGGAAGAAGATACATGTAATTTACAGTTTCTTCTTTGTTCGGAAGGTCGTAGCACACATCAATACGTTTGTGTTTTATTGCATTGTTCTACCTGCAACAGTTTTGGTACCTGAAGTCGCAGTCCCAAAATGGGGAGCTGTTTATATCCCTTCAGTTATCACTCTTCTCAATGCAGTTGGAACTCCAAGGTGTTTATTTCTCTCAATTATTCCTCTATAATTTAAGACATTAGTTAGTTAAAATATCAAATAATATGTGCTTAATTGTATAACTTTTTCAACTACTACTGTGTAACATGCAGTACTAGTTAGTAAGACCTTTTTAATCAAATACATAAGCCAAATTTCCATTTAAATACAAGAAACTTGTTATGCAAGTAAAACTTTGTTAACTTGATTGTGTTTTCTACATGTCAGGTCACTCCATTTACTTGTGTTTTGGATTCTATTTGAGAATGTCATGTCTCTACATAGAACAAAGGCAACTGTTATTGGTCTACTGGAGGCTAGTCGAGTGAATGAATGGATTGTCACCGAGAAACTTGGAGATGCTCTCAAGGCTAAAGCAGGAACTAAAGCCCTCAAGAAGCCTCGATTCAGGATTGAAGACAGGTATAAATTGGTACTATTACCTTAGTTGTTTGATAGTAGCATTCAATGAAAAATTGTGATCTCAATTTTGATTGCATAGCAGTTGCAATTGCAAACCACTTATAAAAACTCCGGCATTTAATGATTTCTAAATAGTAGTAAATGTTATATAGCATTTCTTCTTACTTACATTTGTCATCTTTGTTCTCAAATTTCAAACAGAATTCACTTGTTGGAACTCGGTGTTGGAATGTACCTCTTCTTTATCGGCTGCTACGATGTCATGTTTGGGAAAAACCACTTCTTCATCTTTCTCTTTATCCAAGCAATCGCCTTCTTCATCATGGCATTTGGATATGTCGGAACCTACGTTCCCAACTACTAGAAGGACTTGGTGATTCTTCAATCAGCAATTTCATCTTCTGTTGATTCAACATTGAACACGTTGTAACATATTGCGTTTTCAGCATACTTCTTGCAAATTATAGCTTGTTAGTTTAAAGGAAAAGATTGTTATTCTTTGGGGTTTTGCACAAGGGTCAGTGACTCTTGAAGAGTTTAGTTTTCTTGTGAATATTCAAAAAAGACAGAAATTATATGAAGTCCTTCTCATGGAAGATAGATAAGTCTACAGAACAAGAACAAGGCAGCAATCTACTGACACCAATCCTTAAGGAAGCAATAATGTTGTATTGGATGGATTGTTTATAATAAGATTTTGTAGTTTATTTTGATTTCATTTTTTTTCTTGAAGTTGTATTTGTTGGAAGAAATAAGTCGCTTCAAGAAATTGATAAAATACATAAAGTTCCATTTTGCATAATATTTTCTAGAGTCTCCTTGTCCGACACTGTGTATATAGGATATCATTATGGGTCATGCTAATGTGTCCTTAAGACATACATGATAATTTTAAATTTTAGAGAAAATGTGATACATGTTTCATTGAGTTACGATCATCTCCATTTAAAATTCTCTTGGTTTCTTCTATTTGAAAAAAAAATAAAAAAACACATAAATTTGAAAAAATAATTTGTACAAACTTTCATAATTTGGGCTTCTAAATGAAACTTATGCATAGTTTATTTGAATCAAGTTCAATCCAACGTTTGTACCCACACAAAAAAAAATTGAAAGTTATGCATGGTTTATTTGAATCGAGTTCAATCCTGCATTTGTATAAAATATATATATATAATCTAAAGTACCTTCAGCCTAGAGAAATGGTGTGAATTCCCTTCAATCTTCTAATAGTCCAGCAAACTATATGATCGTAAAACTGTTCGATAAATGAGAGAGAATGAGTGTAAAAGTGAGAGACGTCTCATTTGAGAGAGATAACGAGTTGAAGAATGACAGAGATGGAGACGGAGAGGATTCAGGGTAGAGATTACAATGGATATCTTCGGGTAGTAAAGTAATCATCGGCTACTCATATGTTAGATAAAATTGATATTCTTATCAACTCCATATTAGTCCTTGTGGATATCCACTAGATGGATAGTTTACGAATTTTGAATTATCGTCACTAACGTGTGTCCATCATACACCCTGGAATACGTAGCTTCTCGTCAAACATGAGTTTTCATGATGGAAAATTTGATTTTCAAACATATGCTTAGCCATTTTACCAATTTATTAACAAATAGGAATATGTGAGTGTCGAATACAATATCATTGCTCAATCTTTGTATCCATTAACCCGTGAATGGTTGAAATATACATTTAGATATCCATTCAGCTATCCACCCGTGCTTGTGACGAATTTTATCTAAGGACTCATGCTAATATGGATGCACGAAAGTAAACCTGTTAGGCGTAAACCCTAACCCGTTTGGTGCGTATGATAGAATAGAGACATGATAGGATTAAAATTGGATAAGAATAAGATATGATAGACACATATCCTATCACGTGTTTGGTGCACAGATGATAAAAAATATGATAGCAATATCTAGACTTCATCTCTTTCCTTGTGCACACGGTGGTTTTCGGAGTAATCTCAACACTCATAATTCTTCAACTTTCCTCATTCCAATATCAAATCAACCATGGAATTGATATCAAAATATATTAAAGTAACCAAAATTTAATTTACAAAAGTTATGAACATAGCAGGATATGGATTCAAATTAAGAAGCACAAAATAAAAAAAATTGATTGGAATAGAAACAAAAAATTAAACACGAATTACACAATAAGAAGTTTGAAGAATTGAAAAGAAACAAAAAAATGAAACACTAAACACGATTGGAATTGAAATTCTATTGAAATTGGATATGTTGGGAAGAGAATCAGAAGAAGAATAAAAACGATAGAAAAACAGGAGAAATGTATTGGCAAGCAAAAATTAGAAGAAATAACGAAACACGATAACGATTGTAGAATAAAATTGTTGGAGAGAGCAGGAATCGAAGGAGGTTTTTAGAAGGTTTGTGATAGTTTTATTCCTATCAGGTTGCTAACCCACCAAAAACCAAAGATAAAAAAAACAAAGGATGAGTAGGATAGGATTAGAAATAAGTTTAAATTAGCATGTCCTATTGGTGCAACAAACAACGAATTGAATTAGAATATGATAGTTTTATCATATACTTCCTCCGGTCTCAAATATAAAAAAATATTCTTTTTTTAGGTTTATTGAATAATTAATATATCTGCTTTACAATGTAGACCAGATACATTAACTACTCAATTAGTGCTATCCGTCTTGCTATCATGTGCAAGAAACGGTTATTTGGGGTGGAGTATCAAGTAAGTTAACAACTTTCCCTCTAATAAGCTGAACGAGGAGTTTGAGAATTTAGTAAAACCCTTTGAACCCTCTCTTGCACGCCTCCGCTTTCCCATACACAACAGGAGTAACAATGTTTTTGAGAAGACGCGCCTTTCTTCATCTTCTTCCCAATTCAAACTTCAACAATTCCATTTCATTCTTCTGTTCCGAATCACTCACACTTCCTCAAAATCAACAACAATGGCTTCAAAAATTCCAACATATTCAATCCTTAATCGACCAAGATCGCACTCAACACGCCCAAAACCTCTTCAAATACCTTATTCTCTCCAAAGTTCCTTACTCTTTTCCCTCGCAAATTCACTTCCTCCTATCCAAACCCATCTTTCTAGAAACCCTCTTGCCCTTTTCTTCCAATCCCAATACCATCCACAGAGTCATTGAACTCTTCTATTCCATGAAAAACGACGGCTTTGTCCTTCCCAATTGTTTTATCAACCGTCTTCTACAAACGCTTGTTGATTTACGCCACTTTCAAAAGGCCATTACTCTTTTTAATGATGTTGTTGAATCCGGTGTTCGACCCGATAGTTTTGCTTATGGAAAAGCTGTTCATTCTGCTGCTATGTTGAAGGATTTAAATAAGTGTTTTGAGCTGATTAATTTAATGGAGAAAGATGGGATTCGTCCTACTACTTATGTGTATAATTTAGTGTTGGGTGGGTTGTGTAAAGCCAAGAAAATAAAGGATGCAAGGAAGGTGTTTGATGAAATGATTCAAAGAAATATTGTTCCTAATACTGTGACTTTTAATACGCTTATTGATGGGTATTGTAAGGTGGGTGGAATAGACGAAGCTTTTAGATTGAGGGCTAGGATGAATGGTCCATATTCGAAGGCTAATATTGTTACTTACAATTGCTTGTTAAGTGGTCTTTGTGGTTTGGGGAGATTGGAAGATGCTAAGAGGGTGTTGTTGGAGATGGAAAGGAATGGTTTTTTGCCTAGGGGGTTTTCGAGTCTTGTATTTGATGATCATCAGATGGGTGGAAATGAAAATGGTTTGTTAAATGGAAATGGAACACAGGTCGATGAGTGGACTTGTAATGCTTTGTTGAATGGCCTGTGCAAGGTAGGAAAGGTTGAAAAGGCTAAAGAGATTTTGGCAAGGCTAGAAAGTAATGGAGTGGTTCCAAATCCAGTATCATATAATATACTGGTGAATGCTTATTGCCAAAAGGGTGACTTGAATAAAGGTATATTGACAACTGAAGAAATGGAAAAACGGGGGTTGAAGCTTAGTTATGTCACCTTCAATACCCTGATTAACAAGTTTTGTGAAACTGGGGATTTGAACCAGGCAGAGAGATGGGTTAAGAAGATGATAGAGAAGGGTGTTTCTCCCACTTTGGAGACTTATAACTCTTTGATTAATGGTTATGGAATGGCGTGTGATTTTGTCAGGTGTTTTGAGATTCTTGAGGAAATGGAAAAGAAAGGGATGAAGCCTAATGTCAAAAGCTATGGTTCTCTTATAAACTGTTTGTGCAAAGATGGTAAGCTTCTTGATGCTGAGATTGTGCTTGGGGATATGGTAACTCGTGGGGTTTCTCCAAATGCAGATATATATAATATGCTCATTGAAGCTAGTTGTTCACTGAGTAAACCGAAAGATGCGTTCAGATTTTTAAATGAGATGATACAAAATGGAATAGATGCAACTCTTGTGACATACAATACTCTAATAAATGGAATTGGGAAAAACGGAAGGGTAACAGAAGCTGAGAATCTGTTTCTCCATATGACCAGCAAGGGATATAAACCAGATGTGATTACATACAATTCCTTAATGTCAGTATACGCTATGTCACGAAACCCCGAGAAATGCCTTGAATTGTACGATAATATGAAGAAGCGGGGCATAAAACCTTCAATCGGGACTTTCCATCCTTTGATCAATTCATGCAGGAAAAAAGGTGTAGTGACAATGGAGAAAATGTTTCAAGAAATGATAGGAATGAAATTGATTCCAGATCGAGCTGTATATAATGAAATGATTTATGGTTATGCTGAAGATGGAAATGTTTTGAAGGCAATGTCTTTGCACCAACAAATGGTTGATCAGGGAATTGATTCCGACAAGGTGACTTACAACTGCTTGATTCTAGCACACCTTAGAGATCGAAGGGTCTCAGAAATAAAGCATCTTTTAGATGATATGAAGGCAAAGGGTTTGATTCCAAAGGCTGATACATATAAAATTCTGGTTAAGGGACATTGTGACTTAAAAGATTTCAATGGTGCGTATTTTTGGTATAGGGACATGTTTGATTCTGGTTTCATTTTAAATGATTGCATTTGCTCTCAGCTAATATCCGGGCTTAGAGAGGAGGGAATGCTACACGAAGCTGAAATTGTATCCTCAGAGTTGACTAGTGAACTTCAACAACTTGAAGGCTAACAAATGGTACACACCATTGTACATTATCCATCTTTACCATTTTGGCAATATTATCTGAATAAGTACCAGTTTCTCTTTTACCTCTCTCTCTTTCTCTAGATTCATCAAATAGATTTTTAGTTGGTAACTTTGACAGATTAAATATATAGTTGAAATAATAGGGGATTAATGGAAAAGGAAGAACGAGACCAAAAGTATAAGTTTCACTGATAATTTTTTTTTAACAGTAAAGATTCACTAATAGATGTTTATATATAATACGTTAGTAAAATTACTAGAACAAGTTTTATCTCACAAGGTATTAAATCAAAACGATGTCACAATTTCTTATCATGCGTCAGGTTCAATGATATTAACGTTACAATTTAGTAAGGTAAACACAATTAGTGTATTAACATAATAAGGCTCCCAAATTGATAAATCATAACATTCCAATAGTTTGTGTATTGTATCTTTTGTTGCTGAAGGGTCTCCAATACCACTTACGCCAGTCTTGTAGAGACGTTTTTTTTTTTTGCGGTTTGTAGAGACTTTTGTTATTCATCAATTTTCAGTCATGAATGTGCAGTTTCATTTTCCTAGTATTTACCATTGTAATAAATCATGGAAAATCAAACAAATTCTGATGCAGGTACTTCACTCCCCACGCCCCCCCTAATAACTGTTGATCGCACCATCCTGACTTTGCTTACGTAGTTTCTTAGCTCTTCAAGAACATCAATTCCATGCAGAGGTTCATCACTGAGCCATTCAACTTTTTCTCTTCCCATCTCTAGTTCAGATTTACTTATGCCACAAGAATATTGTGCATTCTCTGAAACTGTCAGACTGCAACAGAGAGTTGAAAACTATACATTCTAATTGACTAGGTATTTCATTCTTTCAAAACTCTGGAGCCTCACCAGTTCTCTGCTTGCAGTGACCTATATACTTTTGCTTGCACCGTACAAAATGAAGCTTGTGCCTGTCTTTATCCTATATATAGGCAGTTCTCCTTGGGAGCTCTTGTTTAAACAAGTGTTATTTGCTGCCTTAGACATCTTCGTTTAACTGGTTTAACTGGTTCTGCATAATGGATTCACTTCCTTTTTTGTTTGCTCAAAATGCATGTCAGTTGAGTTGCATAGATTCTTTGTACTTAATTTCACAAAATACATGTGGAGAAACTTGATGGAACTTCAATCCCGAATTGGTCAGTGTATCTCCTTGATGGATACTTTGGGTACATGGTAGGTAGGTATACCTATACCACTAGCCTAAGGCCTGGTGGAAATTGAATATAAGCTTTCAATAAGGTAAACATTCCACTTATTGTGGAACCAATCCCACGAGATCCAAGTTCACAACAGAACAACACCTTTCTCCTTTCATTGAACATCATGGACAGAAGCCCGAAAATTACACAAACACTCGTCAATACTCAATAGACATCTTGTACATACTGACCCTCTCATGCCACTCCTGACAGTTGAAGTGTAGGCGCATGACAATTGAGGAAGTGATGGTTTGTTTTACCAGGGAATGATACCACAAGATCTAATCACAGGTTTATTGCATCTTTGACTAGCTTATGGTGTATATGATAGTGTAACTTATCGTTATCCTGTTCGTGTATTTGAACAGAATCCTTGAAAAGAAAACCTGGGGATCAAATTTCTACAAGCTAACCTTGTAATCTCATGTTCTTAGTGAACCTCTCACATGGAATAGCTTCGACACATTGTTCCAAACTAATGGGGGAGCTATGGGTTTGTGAAGATCGAAGTTGGATCTCGTAAATTTATTTGATTGTCCCCTATTCTTGTGTAAGATTATTTTTCTTGTTACAACTTGCAATTTTGTAGCTCCCTCCATCCCCACACTCATTGTACATATCAACAACAACAGCCAAACTTTATCCCCGCACTCATTGTACATATATTAAGAAAAAATGGTTGTGTAACTGATGTGTATATTAAGACCTTAATAATTATTGTTATTAACTCTGTATATACTAGATTTAAATTCTAAATAAATTAAACAATTTACATTTTTTGGGTACCAAAGAGGGCAAAATCACAAGAAAAATAACTACAAATCTAAATGAACATTTTAAGGCATACAAGAGTCGGATATGTCATCAAAAAGGATATTTTGAAGCTCGCTAGAAGGCAAATCAAAAGAGTTCAAAGTTAAGCTAAAGTTAGATAGCCAATTAGCTGCTCTACTGCCTTCACGCCAAGTATGGTTAATTTGCATTTGCCAATTCACGTATTTAAACTCACAAATGCATCGAATAAAGGTATGAACACTCATTAACATTGCAACTTCATGTTATCATGTCGACCAACACCTTGGAATCACTTTTAACTTGAAGGTGGGTAATCCCATATCTCTGAGCTAGCTTGAAACCCAAATACATGGCCCACATAAACGCATCGCAAGCTCCAATTTTACCAGCATAACTGATCAAACAAATGTCATTGCTATCTCGAAGAAGACCACCACATCCGAAAAGGTTAATTTAGCTTATATGTGCGTCATCACAGTTGAGCTTGATCCATCAATCATGAGGTCATCCAGTCATATGTGTTTGCTCGCAACAAATAATCTCCATTGTCATCTTGAGAATGACATTAGTTGGATTGTTGGGACTATGAAAGTCTTCTTCAAATATGCTTTTGTTCCTCCACTTCCATAAGTGCCAACATGCCACCATGAAAATAGTATGTCACCCATTTTTGGATTGTTGTTGAGCAATTTACTTCATAACTATTAGTAAGTGCAGGTTGGTTAAGTAAAAGTGCGGATAAAAATTTATTACATGAAGTCCATTCAAAAAAATGTGCTAAGAATGAAATTGAAAGAGAGAAAATTCTACTGAATTTTTAACACAGCTGCAGGCAGCAGCTACGTAACTAAGGTTGGAATTTTTTGTTTTTTAATATACTCATATGCTTTATGTATGAATAAACTGTGAACTGAACAGAGAAGAAAAGAAAAAAGGGGAAAAAACTCTTTCTATTCAATTGATTGAGAAATGAGTACAGAAGTGTATTTATATGTGTATAGTTTCAACAACTTACTTAGTTGTGTAACTAATTGACTAATCCTATTGTAACTAACTACTTATAACTAATTACAACAATTATTTCTACACACCCCCTCAAGCTAAGGCTGGTATATGTTGAGCAGACTTAGCTTGGCAATCAAATGATTGAAACTTGCCGGATGCAGCGCCTTTGTCAAGATATCTGCAATCTGCTCTTGACTAGAGATAGGAAACAATTCCATGAGTCCACTTTGAAGTTTCTCCCTCACTACATGGCAATCAATATCTAGGTGTTTCGTTCTCTCATGAAAAACAGGGTTAGAGGCAATATGTAGTGCGCTTTGGCTATCACAAAAGAGGGCTGGTACTTTGGAGCAAGTCACATTCAAATCAGTGAGAAGATAGACAAGCCACTGCAATTCACATGTTGCTGCAGCAAGAGCTCTATACTCGGCTTCGGATGATGAACGAGAGACTGTTTGTTGTTTCTTAGATTTCCAGCTAACCAGAGATTTCCCAATAAAGAAACAGTACCCTGTGATAGATCGTCGAGTATCAGGACACCCTCCCCAATCTGCATCACTGT
>Ga0228710_1001862_pt1 | contig 32496 bp, 9 predicted proteins | sample MedpolnodulmetaG_FD_177995 | JGI IMG/M metagenome (GOLD analysis project Ga0228710, IMG submission 177995) | Root nodule microbial communities from Medicago polymorpha collected in Santa Monica, California, United States - pink nodules | ecosystem: Host-associated > Plants > Roots > Nodule... | reverse complement strand
TACTGTATAATTACTTAAAAACTCTTTAAATTAATAATTATTAATTTATCGATAAATTAATAACTCTCTAAATTAATAAATTTCTCCGGTCCTGACATTATTAATTTATAGAGTTTCTACTGTAGTTTATATTATCTAAAATGACATGTTTGATTTCAAAATAGAACTCAATTTTATTAATTTATTTGCTCGTTTGTTTATTTAAAGATAAATTATTTTACTTATTTAAAGGGGTTAATATGAAATAAGCCTTAAAGTAAGTTAACATGTCAAGCCACACTTTTAAAATGGTATGAATTCATACCTAAAATTGTAACCAAAAAAAATTCATAAAATAAGCCTATGTCAAAGGAGAGTTGAGTCTTGAATTTTTTGATCATATCGTGTTTGGGCCTTGCAATCACTCACCCGTGAATCATATTAAAAACAACACGATTGTTTAGTCTTGATCATGAACATATCTAGTGCAAGACCTTAATCTACTCCATATGTTAGAAGTCTCACGTTCAATATATAAAAATGTTTAATATATATAGTATTTAAGTCTTAAAGTTATTCAACCTAATCGACTATAGTCTTTTGAATTGAAGTACATCATGATTCTAATCAAGTGTTAAATAGCCATAAGCTTGCTTCCACCGACCGAACCCCAACTAAGATAACTAGAGAGTGAGTAAACCATCAAGCTACTATCTGATTTTGTAGGGCACTTTTCAATTAGTTCTATAAGATTATGAATATTAAAAAAATTTCTCACTCTGTCAAATTTTACTCATATCATTTAGCCTCGGACCATATTTGATAGTAAGTTAAATTTAGAGATGAGATTGATAGTAAATGATAAAAAATATAAGGATCCAATTGACATTTGAATAGAACTAGTGATCTTTTTGAAACATTCATAATCTCAAAGGCTTATCTGAAAGCGTCTTACAAAGTTAAAGGCTAACTTAATGATTTACTTATTAAAGAATACTCGATGACTAAAATCTACCAGCATAGCCAACTACACTCCCAACCACTTATATATGAAGTATATATTGTTTGTTCCTATCCGTATCATGATATATTGTTATATGGGAAAAGCTAACGAATTAGCTAAGGACGCTTAAAATAGTAAGTTAATGATCTTGTAACTTTGAAACTTGTGTATTGAATGCATTAAAAATTGAAGTGTTTGACTTTTTAGTAAAAAAATTCCTAATTGAGAATGTTTAAAGAGTACCCTTAGGACACTTGTTAGAAAAACCTTTATTATATATATGTTTTAGGTATTTTCCATGTTTCCTTGAGTTGAGTCAACAGTATTGGTATCTAATGAACAAGAACAAGAAACAAAAGTGAGAGACAGAGGGAGTACTGAGATGAAATTAAGCTGCAGAAAGAGTTAGGGGGAAAGAAAAACACATTGTCCTGGTTTGCAATTATTTACTTTACATGCCCTAATAATAACAACCATCTTTTTACCCAAAAAGAGAGAGACGACACTTGATGTTCTATTTCAGACCAATCATCTTTTATTTCATTGGTGTTTTCCATTTGTGCTAGCTATATACGCGTCAATCACTACTGTCCAGTTTAGGGTTTCTTAGCCCTACCTAGGGCTATTCATAATCATAAAACAACCTTCTCTTCTGCTTAACCCTATCTGCATATTTTTGGATTTGCTATATTCTCTATCTGATTTCTGGATCCGGGTATATTTTATCCTGTTTTTTTGTTTTGTCATGTTTTCAATTCTTTCCTTTTCATGATTTTTCTACCAATAACAATGATTGTGGTATCCTAGGAGAAAAGCCAAAAAGGGTTTTTGGTCAAAGGGTTTGTAAGCTGAAATGGTGATTTTGTTTGGTTGATATTAAGAGATATTCTTCTTCTCCTTTCTCATAACTTCTCTTGATGAAAGGATTTGAGTTTGGTTACTAATTTTCCAGAAATGGAAGCATTTTCAGCTTTTGAAGTGTCTTTTAGGGCATCCTACAAGATTTTATATGTTTTTTTGACAATAAAATTTAAAGAAGTTGGTTCCATTAGTTTGTGAGTCTTTGGTCATTTATGGATTTGTTTCCAAATTAAGGATGTTTCCAACTGTTTAGATCTGAGATCTGGTTTTTATTTTCTTCATGGGTGATTTTCTAGGTGATGTTTTAATGACAGATGTTGACAGTTGTTAGGAATATATGTGGTGGAGTAGAACCTACAAATATTTATTTATCTCTCCAAAAACACCAAACCACACTATCACTCTGGCTTTTGATATATGGGGATGGTGGGTTTCTGGTTTGTTCATGGTTTTAGGGTATCTGTGTGTTGCTGTTGTCATTTTAGAGGTCTGCCTGTTTCTAGGACCCATGGATTGGATGAAATGAGAAGACAGGCATGAAATTACAATTCTGATTGTAAAGGCAGAGGTCCAATATTTTTGTTTTGTGCAAAAACAACATCTATTCATTATCCAGATACTCTTTTCAATTTTGTGACAGTATGAAACAAACTTGATGATATTGGAGGGATTTAAAGAATTAATTTTTCTTCATTCTTCCTATAATAACACTCAAATAATAGACATGACTTGGTGATTGCTCTACCCTCAGGTTGCCTAACCTATCGGAATGTAATTTCGCGATAGACAATTTTTGTTTTAAATTTAAAAGTGTATCGGAAACTAGCTTGCGATTTTGTCTTCTGAAATTTTGAGCAATTAGGTGGTGCTTTAGCAACCTACTTTTGTCTTAAGGTATTGGACATGGGTTGCACTTGTGTGACTTTGTGTTTGGTGTCTGCCCCAAGAGCCAAACAACTCAATCAAAGGTTTCAAGTCTCAAAATTTTGAGCCTACTAATTAATATTTGTTCCTTTGAAAACAAAAAACTAAGCGAGACGCGTAAAAATGAAGAGCGAGTCTTTAATATGAAACATTTCGAAATAATCACTACATTTTTTAACACCATAATAAAGGTGTTTATTTATATTGAAGTTAAATAGGGGCCGAACTTAAAACCTCAGCTTGGTCATTGTGGATGCTCTTAGCATACCACTCTAACATATTCTGGGCTTCTGGCTGGTGTTGTAGTCTACTATCTTGATTTATAGGACGTCTAAAGTTCTATTATGTAAGGGGTGATATATTTGTTGTATTGCAGTATACCTTACAAATCAAAAATTATACAAATTGATAATCTAAACTTTTTTCTTGACTCAATGCTTGGATACGCGTTTCACCTTAGTTTCTTGCGTCCCAATGCATTTTGATCCGGACTTTGCTAGAGCTACAAATGTTAGCTTTTGAGTATTCATGCGTTCGAACAACATCTCACCGTATAATCTAAATTTTTTGCGTTTGAAAGGACAGATAATCTAAACTTAAAACTCAAAACTATCACAATTAATAAACAAAGGTACTTTTAGCATGAAAATAAATTCTTATTATTTAACAGGAAATTTAGAAGGTAAAAAGTAAATTTTCTGTTGTGAAACAGGAGAAGTAATAATTGAAACTTTATAGATTCCTTCTCAGTTTCTCTCTTTGGTAGAAATAAGAAGACATAAATCAGCCACACCACACAAGAGGGAGTGGCAGTGCAGTTGATACTCTGAACAAATACAGTATAAAATTAAAAACAAAAACCGTTCCCTTCTTGGTCTCTCTGCTGCTAAATACAAGCCAGCCAATGCCATATAAAGGACTCCTATTCTATATGCTATGCTATGCAATCTTATCTTTTCCTTTGTTGACTGCTGACTTTTGACCACGTGCAGTGCATGAAATTAAATGGAATATGCTATGCTATATTCATAACAAACAGCCATGCTGAAAATAATTCACCATGAATTTCTGATTTTTGGATTATAAGTTATATATATATTTTAAATTAATTTACTAAGAATTTGTTCATATAAAACCATGTTGCTTGCTTTTTACATTATGTGATTACCAAAACCTATAAATGGACAATTCATTTAGTCGTTATATATATTGAGAGGAACTAATAATTATGGAAAATGAAAGCAATACTTTGTTAAGTGCGGCTGTATATACTCATGAATTGACTCATTCACGGTACATTCATTGTATGTAACTAGTTATGATTACATCTGACATATGGACTCCAAGTCTCCACCCAACCACGTATACAACCCTGCATAAAGAATTAAGGGCATTTTGTTTTGTTTTTACATTTGTTGTATGATAAAGTATTGCATCTCTTTTGAATTTAGGCTATAGTTTTATACGATGCACAAGTGAAGTATGTGTTATATCTTGTACAAGTTTGTTTTCACACTTTGATCAATAAGTCCTACCAATAAATCAAGTGAAATACAACGAGATTTATTGATTGAATAATGAGGGAAAAAACTTATACATAGTGCAATACTACTGTATTTTTACACCATAGAATCAACATTGAATTTGATATATATTATTTTGTTTTATATTCAAAATTTATTCTCACTATAAAGACTTTCAAAATATATACTAGGGAGGACACATTTTTGTTAATTTCTGTTTCTTTAACTTGAAATATTTTGGTATCCTTTGATGGGGATTGTCTAATATGGTAAAGTATTTTGTTGGAGTGCAGGCTGAATAGTTTGTCTCCTTATCCCTCTACTGCTTAATTAACGAGTCAAATATTATAGCTCCATAAAAGATATTGATAGAGTTTAATATTTCATTACAAGCCTACAATGGAGTCAAATTATGTAGTACATAATTTGTTTATTTTAAAGGATCCAGATCCTTTGCAGCAGTTACAAAGCTGTTGGATGTAACTGTAAGTGCAAGTTGATCCATTATTCTTACGTTCATCATTGAAAAGAACTTTATAAGAAGAAATTCTAGCTAGAACCACGCATTTATGATTTAAGAAATTAAACATCAGACAACTGGAAAATAAATAGATTAAAAAGGCCATTTGTAAAATGACATGTTGAACCAAAAAAGACACAATATACGTACCAAATAGTTTGTCTTTGTTGAGTATTTCATTGCTGTCATGGGAAAAAAAATCTCATTAGACCCTATTGTGTTTCTGGCTTGGAAGACACGTTTGCAACATCCCAACATATATTGGACATAATTGTCCCTTACAAGCACTGGATATAAATTTCTTACGTTGTTGAATGGTACATATGATATGGACCTAAAAAATGTATAAAAATAGACCCTTTACTTTTAATAAATTTTAATAAAATATTATATTTTTTCTTTCTGTTATTATAAAAAAAAAAAAATACTATTTTATTAAAAATGACAAGGGTCAACCTTTAGACCACTTTTAGGAGGTTCATATATTAGACAAATTTGTTTTTGGATTTCTTCCTTTTTAGGTTCTGACTCTTCATCAATATGTTGTTGAAGTCTAGTAGTTATCCTTTTTCAATATATTGATTATAGACTTAAGGGAAGTTCGGGACATCATCATATTCGATTTAGCAATCATACACGTGAAATTGAATACCACATTTTAATCCAAAATAATAAAGTATTGGATATATTTGTCATCTTACTTATATGTTATGTAACTTTCAAACTAATCATAAACTCTTGTGTGTACAAATATTTAATATTGATACGGTGATTGAAGCTCGTATGAAGATCTAGATTTTTTAAACGACAAATATTAATAGGTAATTGTTAGAAATGTTGGTAAGGGAATTTCTTTATTCAACTCCTATGTTATTTCCCTAAACCATTACCTCCCCTCTAATATATATACCCATATTTTTTGTTGAATGACAATAATTTTTTTTTTGGAGCAAGAATGACAATAATTTGCATATATTGTATTTGTCTAGTTTGTATAGACAAGTTCTGCTAGGTGATATATGCCCCACTCTTCCACTTCATCACCCTAACCTTCAAGTAATTACTATGCAGGTAATCTATTCTAATTTTAAACTTATGTGCAAACAATTTATAACAAAAACTACAAACTACTACTATATATATATTTTGCCAATATAAAAACCAAATTTCATCATGCATCCAATTATAAAATTAATTTCTACATTCATCTAAGTCTAACAAACATATCGAGACCGCTAGGCGGATTACATGTGCTCAAATTACGTAAATATATATCAGATGACCAAGTGTTAAATCGGTGACCTATAAATAGTTCAGGAGGTGTTGATTAGGTCGTAGGAACTTGACTTGAACAAAATTCAAATCTCATCTAAAATAGTTGTAAAGTGATCATTAGCTATTGTCATCGTGATTAATAGAAATTTTTTCTTTTTCAATTTTAAAAAAAAAAATACCTCTATAAACATTGGCTAAATGCATAATATATTATAGTTTGGGAAACAATTTTAAATACATCCTCATCTGACAAGTAACCCTAACCTTCTTCAAGGGACGGTTGGACTTTGAGAGAAGAAAAAACAACTACAGCATGTGGAAATATGTCAGGTAGGATCAGGAACACTGTTATGTAAATGGATATGACATCAATAGCAGAAGTATTAAATTGAACACACCTAAACTCCATTTCAAAGCTAAAATGTAATGATATAAAACTAATTACTGCATATATCCACCAGATTGGGAGAAAAATCAATCAGTTATTTACCTTTTCTTTATCATCAATTAAAAACACCCCTTACATGAGACACATATATCAATTGTAAACTTGTATCAATTTCAAGGTCAGAACTCAGAACAGAAACAAACAAGAAAGTGGCAACACTTTAAATAGAGATGACATACACACACAACAATATTTATGAAATATTGTTTCCAAAATTCTGAAGATACCTCACCACATAACATTCCAAAAGGAAAGCAAAGAAATAACACAGCAATGCATAATGCATTTTATTCTGAGCCTGACTGACACAAAAAGGAGGAGGTGATGATAAGGGGTGCAAGTACAGTAGCATGTTAATTAGATGCGGTTGTTGAATGCCTCCCAAGGTTTTTCCATGGATTGGTGAAATTGTTCAAATTGATGCTGCAAACAATTTCATGATTTATATATATCAGATTACAGATATATATTATACATGCTTCATAATCATATATATATGCATGGTTGATATATATAAAGTTACTAGCTAATTTGAACTTACTTGTTGGAGGTTGTTGAGAGAATTGAACATCATAGGTGGACTCCATTTGCTCATAATGAACAAAGAATTATCTTCATCTGAATGTTGTTCCTTTGCTTTTTGAGAGCTTGTTTCTACTTCAGCCTCATCAATCAGCTTCACATGATCAAAGGAAGGATGATTCACACCTTGAGTACTCTGATGTGTACCTGCAGATTCTTCCACACTTTCAAAGGGGTTCCAAATGAGGTTAGTTTTTGTTCCTTCTTCATTGTATTGCTTTGAATTCGATTCATCAACTAGTGATGTTCTAGCCTTCCTTTTTTCTCTTGTCCTTTCTCTTGCCCTTTCTCTTGCTTTTTCTCTACCTATAGAATTGAATGCACTCTTTCTACAAACCTTATTAGTACTATTTCTTCTCTTCATAACATGTTTTTGTTGTTGTGGTTCTTCTTGATTTCCAACTTCATTATCCAAGCTTGAAACTCCTTCAGTACATTCAGAAGTTGAAGATGCACTCTTAGTAGGATAATTAACATTTTTCTCTCTTGCAAGGTGTTTGATCTCAAGTTTGGATTGGTTGAGCAACCAGTCCACTGTTTTGCTTGCCTTTTCAAAGCCTAACATATCTTGAAGACCAAAAAACCTCTTTGCAACTTCAAGTGACAGTCTCATTCTCCGATCCCTTAGTCCTTTCGCCGTTTTGATCTTGCTGTGTCGGTCTCTCTTGCTAGATCTTTTTCTTTGGATCTGCTGATCCACTACAGTTTTGCCTTTACCAGTAGCTGCAGGAAGAAGATTGTTGTTAGCTTTGATTGTTGAATTGGAAGGCCGCTGATGATGATCAGTACTGTTGTTATTCATCACAACAGGTGGATGATGAAGTTGGAAATCAACATCATGTTGTTGGAGGAAGATTTGGTGGCTGTCTTGAAAGGGATCAATATCATCAGGATAATTAGGGAATTGAAAGAAAGAGAAAGGAGGAAGAGGAAAGGGGGAATGACTGTTTTCAATATCTTTTGATGAAGTTGAGTTGCTTTCAAAGGAACAAAAAGGTGATTTAGAGGAAAATGCTAGGTTATTTCCATTGAGGGAACTATTTGATGAATACATATCTGGAATATGTTGAGAATTGAGATTGAGATAGACAGTACTGCACCAAACAATATTATAAATATATCTTTATTTATATAATAACAATAACTATAGCCCTAGCTAGTACATGTCTTGATGATGATGTATATATAGATATAGCTATAGATTTTGGTTGGGCTTGTTAATTATTGAGACTTTCCAAAGCCTGAGAATGACATGTTAATTCCTCTTTAAGTAAGAGCAGCAGCTATTAATTCCATCCTTTTCAGTTCATTTTTGTGTATATTTTCTGCTCCCTGCAAATAAAGGAAAGCATAATTTGATGAGTAAGACAAGTACTATTAATTTTACTTCTATGACATTGCTAGTACCTTGTATATATATGTGTTCATGTTGTGTGTATGTGTGAGAGAGTGATGGTATATATAAATTGTACAGTTGGCTTCTTCAAAAATGCAAAGTACTACACAGTATGAGAATGACAGCACATAGACAATAATAATAATAACAAAAATAAAAAAAATAATACCTTATGAGGAGAGTAGTATAATTAGCAAGGAAGGAGAGAAGAAAGGGGAGATAAATATAAATAATAAATATGAATTAAGGTAAAGAATCAAACAAGAGTGATTTAATGTTTATAGACAAGGATCATATGGTTTGCTTTTGAGCAAAAAGTTTATAACCTCTTTAGGGAAGATAAAATGAAAGAAAGTGAGTGGATAGAAAAAGTTATAGTTTGTGTGTGCCACTTCACGTGGTGGGCACAGCTTGAGAATTGACAGAAAACTAAAACCCTCTTCAATCACTTCCCTTACACACCCACACCTTTAATTTCCTACTATCCTATGTATGTATACCAGGGGATATGGATCCTCTTCATTGAAAATTTTCTCAAGTTTTCTCATGTGGAATCTCAACTATCAATCATGAGAGATAATTTTCAATGGAGAGGATCCTAATCCTATACCAGGCTTATACCATCGACCTTGTATGGAAGTATGGATGGAGTCTGATGCTCATATATCGGGAATGTACTTGTATTAGATACGTATTAAATACCGATCCCACATATATATGTATCTTAAATATCATAGTTTTGTTTTTAAGAAAAGTATATGGATATATATGAGATGCTTTACGGATACGCGCAAACATGTATCTTAAAAAAATTGAAGAATATAAATAAAATGAGACAAGGTTGTAGAACGTTACAGTTAAGCGCAATAGAAAGATGAAAAGGTATACTAAAAAAAAGAGGTGAATTTTTGTCAAAAAAAAAGGTGAATTGATGAACACATTAGTGTACGTCTTGGCAGTAGTACAAGTAAAAAATACATATAGACAAACATATTAGTATTAGTATGTATAAAATCGAGTCAACCATCATGAATCAAAATATATATTTGAGGAAGTTTATACCTCCTATTTGTTCATGTTGAATTTTTCCATCTCTATTTATTCTCTTTGACATTACTTTTGGTATTTGGCATGATATATATGTTTGGCTTGAAAAAGAGATGATGATAAGGAATGTGCATTCTCTCCTTAAAAAAATGTTCACAAGTATATTTGATAAGAGAAGTGATATTTGTATAGCCTTTTTGTGATAACTTTTGAATATTTTTCTCTCGTACTCATATGATATTCTTATCTTATCTCTTCATTTTTCTTTCTCTATTGTTTTTTACTAATAAAAAGAGAGAGATAAACGGATGTCACAAAAATTGTCATCAAATAGTTGTACAAATATCATTACTCATTTGATATGTAGTGGGAAATATTGAAATATGTTGGAAACCAATTAGACTAAGGAAAAAGATGGGCGGAAATCGGTATTGAAATAGTATGGTACTATGACAAAATTAGTACATATAGGGTGATATCACACTAATTTCTCATTGATGTTGTTTTTTTTAGGGACCTAGCAATTTCTCACAAACACCTTAAAAATACATTGAACGATATTTAACTATCGTTCTTTATTTTTTAAATCAGTTTAACTGAATTAAAAAACGTTCGAACGATAATTAACTATCGGTAAGATGTTTAGGTGCATGTGAAAAATTGTTAGATGTCCAAAGAGCAATCTCAATTTATCATGGTGAGCAAATTAAGGTATTTGTCCAAGATAATGACCTCCAATGCAAATAGTTTATTTTCTTATTATTCTCTATCTTCTTTAATATTTATCATGCATTTTTATTCATTAATTCATTGTTTGAAGTTTAGAAGAAGAAGAAAAAACCCACGTGTATGAGTGTGTCTAGCTTCAAACCCTAAAAGGAGATAAGTGGTGGAGAGAGTAGAGAGTACAATTATTATTTCTATCCAACCAACCATCCATATGTATGCAGTATACTTGTAGCTAGCTAGCCAATATGCTCCCTTTGACTGGGGTTGCTCAGAACATCACTTTCACCAAAAAGAGATGCACCATCACTCTTTCTTTGTGGTGTATAGTATTGTAGATATATAGTAGATGTCCATGTATGATGTATCTATATCTATCCATCACATCTATTTGAGAATGTTGTAGTAGTTATTGGTTCCCTCTTCCCATGCGTGCTTATCTTCTTACCTTGATAGATATTTATAGCTAGGTAACCACTTTTATATCTCTTTTCTATTTTTATTTTTGTCTTAATTAGTTTTTATGAGGTCTTAGTAATTTTTTTATATTCGACAAGAAGATAGTAAAGTCTGATTAATGATTGTTTCAATTAAAATTTTAAACAAAATTCATTAACCACTTATGTCTTATTACTTGATTTAACTCTTTCTTTATAAAGGCCAAGATTTTTATTTTGTAAAGATAGAGAGATACATATTATTGCTATTGTGCAATATATAGTGCACATGTGTGCTTGTACTTGCCACTGGCATCTATGTAGAGTATATGACATGTTCTAAACTCTAGAGCCCTATTGACCAATTGTAATCCAAAACACACCATGATTTCCTCAACTTATTTTTCAAAATGGTAATAGTCCAAATCCACACTTGAAAGCACTATACCTACATAGTACACTAACAAAAATTTGATGGTTTTTCTCTCTGTCTGTCTTTTCCATTTATGCATGCCGTTCTCCCCACTTATCTTCAACTTTCTTTTCTTTCAATAGCTTAGCAGCATAGTTGTCTCAATCGCCACTACTTTAGAGTTTAGACTGTCATATAAGTTAAGGACCACATATATTGCAAAGAAATTAAGGGGTGGGGTTGCTTTCAACCAGAAGATAACTATGACACCATATTAAAGTGGCTAGTTTCCTTGTGATACAAATTCAACTTGGTGTTTCAAGGTTTACAAAATTTACACAATTCTACTCACCAATCACATATTAGGATGGTCCCATTCATGAATATGTATATAAAATTAAGATATATTTGTGGTTCATTTTTTAAACCACATTAAAATTCCCCAAAAAGGATAATCTACGGCCAACTACAGGCCGTTAGATTAAGACTATATCTTAATGACTTAATCTAACGGTTTATAATTGGTTGTATTATAAAGTCAAAGGTAGAATATTCATGTCCAATATTCCCTCTACACGATGTATTCTCAAGTTCTTTAACTTCATTGATGATTTTTATTTCCTGTCTGTAACAGAAAAGGAAAACAAGTTGTTGAAATCGCAAGGTTCATTAACTTATTTGTAGTAAAACTTTGCTATTGAGAGAGTTTTAGGGGGATGAACAAACATAAAGCTGATCGACCGAGTTGTCTTATATAACAATTTTAATAAGTGTCACTAAGAGGGACTTTTCTAACATGGACCTTTACTTTTAGTTAAAAGATGAATTTTATACAATAGACATGAGAACAGGTATGGTATCAAGTACGATACATATACGTGTATGAAAATACGATAATTTAAAATAAAATAAAATTAAGGTGTTAGTACATCAATATAAGCATGAGTTTTGTTATTATAATGTTTTTTTTGTTGAGTTTTGTTATATAATATAACGGAAAAGAGCAAAGTTCTTCGATTCACGACAAAAATATCATAATAAAGTATATAAAATAAAGAAATTAGGGTTAGTTACAACAACATAGAAGATCATATGCACAAATAATATTACATTGTAATATATTATTATAGTAATATATAAAAGAAAACCACAAATAATATTACACGTTCTCTATTCACAAAAGAGTAATAAACAAAATATAGTACTATGTAAGTACCATTGCCACATACGCATCATGTAGGAGTGTTTCATTGTTTTACTAGTATTCATGCTTTAGAGATGTCCACCTTTAGACAATTTTTTAGAAGTCTATATTAAATGTGTCCGAGTAAGAGTTGCACATTAGATGAAAATGTGGATATTGAACATATAAATAAGATGAGCCGTATGCATAATGCCTTAGAGCATTGATATTTTATAATATTTCAAAAGTTACAAGTAATCTTTAGTTTTTTTTACAGTAATTTTTAGCTTAATACTTGTTAAAATGTGAATTGATATTATTTTGACCTTAAAGGTCAATTGATTGATTGTATTTCAATTTTATATCTTACGACAGATACTATTTAAAATAATAATATTGGTTTATTGGTTTATATGCTTTCCATCAGTTACATTACAAGTTACAATCATATGGCGTGTGTATTTTATTCTTTGGAACAAGTTTTAAGAGGAGCATTACAGACTTAATTGGCTAAAACATTACAAACTTTTTTTTTGTTTTGCCAAGAGCATTATAAACTTAACTATTCTCCTTCTTTTTGGAAATCAATATATATATTATACGTCTGCCTTGTGCAATGCACAAGTCAATTATATGATATTTTCATAATCAATTGTCATTGTTAGACAAATAGTTTGATAGATATTTTCCATTCTATATTGATGTTTATTTTAATTTTAAGGGATTGATCTAGTGATATATAGAGAGATAAGGTAATATGAGTGCAGACGTTCTAGTAATTTGGTGATTCTCAAAATAATCCTCCGATTGAGCTTTAGTTATTTCTTCTTGCATATGTCATGAGTTTCATACACCCGTGCTTAGTCTTTATTTTTGCTTTCTTTCTTTCTTTCTTTGGCTTGTTTTTCTCATGTAGTACTATATATAGGTTTTGGATCCAAAAGTTGCGTGTTTGAATTTTGATGGTGTTTTTGAAGAGAGGTAAACATGATTTCTTTATATTTATAAGTTCTCTTTGAGCCATAATGTATGCCCTGACTTGAACTTGAATACATTCCTTCACCTTAAGAAAATTCCATAAGAAAATAAAAATTATATAACATTTTGATTAACCGTGAAGATAAACATATAAATTATAGTTCCCGTGGAGTATGATATGGGACATACTCATGCTGATATTTCATATGCTTAAAATAAACATCAACAAAATTTAATTTTAATTAACTATTATATATTGAAGAGTTATTTCATCTTCCACCTTCGATCCAATGCGATAAAAGAAATTGCATCCATCCTTTGAGTATATTGGAGATGAATAGAGAAATTTTCGATTAACTATTGACATACAAGAGGGCGAGCCCTATATATATCGAGTTGCTGAAGTGGATCAATTTGTTGTTGGAGTATTCTCTTTGGATTTTCTTCCTTGTGATGACCAGAAGAACTTTACTAGGTTTATGTTTTCTGAACAAATTAGCTAGATACCAAGGAAGAATCTTGTTTGATTCTTATTTTGGATTTTTTGCCTGATGTGGATAATTGAATGAATGGTAGCTTTGGACAAAAAAGCTACTATTTTTGTCCATTAGAGAGTAACTTGCATGCTATGAAGTTTAATTAATTAATTATTCAAGAGCATTGTCTTCTTGTATTATATCTTGTTTTTTTGCTATGATTTGATTAGATGGCCCTAAAGTTTCTTTCACCGGTAACACAGAGAAAACTTTACCAAATCAATGTACTCTTAAAAAAAAAAAACAAATCAATGTTAAATACGGTAGGGCCATAATTTTTTAACTTTGTTATAAGTACAACGTATTTTTTTTCTCTCTCTTTAGAGAAATATAGGTAGAAAGTTATTTTTGTAAAAAAAAAGTAGAAAGTTATTGCCACGGTTTATCAGTAACTAAAATTCTTGAATTCTTAAAAAAAACTAATATTTTTCGTAAATTTGTTGGATACATCAAGTGAATTATCCTCTCTTAACCAAATTTCTTCATATACAAAAGTTATAAATTGAACCCCTTATCACTTGTTTAAGAGGTTCAAATCCTTTATCACTTGAACTAATTTGTTGGCGGTCTCGTATTATTTCATGAAGGCATTGTTGACCTTAATGTTTTACGGTGGTGGAGAGTATAAAGAGTTACCCAAAATCCTAACCATTGATTGTAATATTAATTAATGGTTGCGATCAATTGCTATTAATCCCAATTGTTAGCTAGGTTTATATACTCATTCTTAAACAACCTGCCAGTAGTAAGACGACAATCTTAATATAAGCGGCGTGAAAAGTGAATATATAGATTAGATGTATCAGCTATTCAATGAACCACGTGAAATAGATTTAAACTTTTTTTTCTTGTCTAAACGTGTATTGTTATAGCCATGCACAAATTTAGTAGATGTGAGGTGGGGGGTCCAAAATACAATATTGTTTTTCACAATAAAAAAACTATACTTTTATCGTTTATCATGAAACATGATTCGAATAGAACTACTTTCTCAACCTTTAGGAATCAAGAAAAAATCACCAATAAAATAAAGTGTTGATGTGCAGCAAAAAAAAAAAATACCAATTGGGTATTCTCCATCAAATATTTCTCGTTGGTTATCTTTTTCACTAGTTTGTCTCTATCGCTGTTACATTTTGTATTTCCTATTCTTTAATTTTTTTATATAAATTTTCTATCGTCTTACACTTGTTTTTAACTTCTAGTGGATGCTAATACTCTCTCTAACCGGGGATATAAAACCGATTTGATGGTTGGAGTGATAGACTTAATGACTGAAGTGATAAAAAGACCGACGATTATATCCTACCTACAACGTAACACTAACACATTAACATGCCCTTAAGCTTAACTCAGTTATTAGGGGACAATGCATAATTTACGTAGGGACTGAGGTTGAGGTTCAAACCCCAGACATATAATTTCTCCACATTCTAGGCTACTAGACAAAAAAAAAAAATATTAACATTCGTCAATTAAAAAGAAACTCTCTAATCGACATCTCTCAACTGTATTCACTTGTCGTAGCACAATGTTTTTGTGAGAATCTTATTTTGACCATTGCTTTTTTGACCTAAAAAACTTCCAACAAACACAAGTAAAATACTTAAATGCCCCTAACGGTAGTAAATACCGTTGAGGACCTGGCAGCAGCTAACTATCGCTGGCCCCAACGGTTTCATTTCAATTTATGCCCATACAACCTACTCGTTTTCTCTGTCTTATTTTCTTCACTGGTCCAATTTATTGCATGAATTTAACAAACAACTTCTAGGATTGTATCAGAGTCCAATCCTTCAAATATTATTTGCTTTTCAATCCAACGTGATGGCCATTTGAAGAGCATACCAACGTGAGAGAAGCAAAATGTTTTCAATCCAAATTAATATCCTATCTCCAACTTGATTCGTATGTTTTCAATCCAAATTAATATGGAAAATCATTTAAAATCTCTTTTCGTAATCTAAAAAACAACTTCTAGGATTGTAATAGAGTGCAATCCTTCAAATATTATTTGCTTTTCAATCAATCTACAGTTGGAGAAATGATTGTAGATTTCAATATTTTCTATAAAAATTGCAAATTGTGTTGAGTTTGAGTTGGTGAATTGAGGTGTTTTACTAGAAAAAAAGTTACACCATTTAATTAATTCAACAGAAGAAGAATCATATGTTGGAACCCATAAGGAAGAAAAGGGAGGGTGAAAGAGGGAGTGGAAGAAGAACTGGACAAGTGTTGTGTAGTGTGAATTGAATAAATGGATTCAGCGGTAGTTAACTGTCGCCGCATGCCCAACGGTCGTTAACTACCGCTGGAGGCTTTTTAGTAAATTACATGTGTCATTGTGAAGTTATCAATGTAAGAAAAACAATTTTATGTTACTTTTCAGTTGAAATACGAACACTATATTGGTTGGGCTTTACCAAGAGCCGTGGGCTTTTTGTCAACAAAAGAACTGAATAGCCCGCGAATATTTCCCGCCACCAATTCACCACCCACCTACAAAGACACTTTCGTTTCATTTCCCAATCACTTCACAGAAACCTTCTTCTTCTTCTTCTTCTTCTTCTCTGTTAAACCCTAATCTAACAGCTTCAATGGATGAAAACTTCGACGGATTCAATGATAAACTCCCTGAGCTCAAACTAGGTTTCGCATTTTCCCCCCTTTTTTATTATTTATATAAAAAAAAACTCAATTTTTAATGGGTTTTGTGTTTTTTCATTGTTATTGGTGATTGATTGATTCAGCTTTCTTAATGGGTTTTTTGTTTGCTTAACTGTTTGTAGATTCCAAGCAAGCACAAGGGTTTCTTTCGTTTTTCAAAACCCTACCTGATGTAAGTCTTCTCCTTTCTCTTGTGGTGTGGGGGGTGTTATTAGCATTATATGAATACTCTTATTTTATCTTTGATTGCTATAAATGTATCAATATTTCATAACACCAATATGCTCATCACACAAGTTCACATTAGTCTAACGTTAATTCTTTTTTTACGAGATATGTTCAAATATTCTCTAAAAATGTCTTTTTTCCTTGTTTGATTTTTTAAATTTTTGGCATGCAATGGTTATATACATGATAATTAGTTATAGTTTGTTTTGGATCCATCGAAAGCATGATTTTCTCATGAAATTATTGTATTTTGTAAGTATATGAAATTTTATGGTATTGTCAATCATCCCCAACTTATGTACCGTCCTGTCCGAAATTTGTTATTACATGTTCATGTTTCCAACACTTATTATTTTGCATCTGACGCATTGCTGTTTAATTGCTTTTTTTTTCATCTCTTTGTTGCTTAAAAACCAATGCCATCTATTTTATGTTGTTTTACTTACATTAGTGCAGTGCTTTTGTTGTAGAATGTGACTTGGCATTATATTTTTGTTTTTGGTTTAATATTTTTATTCACGTTTTTGTGTTACAGGATCCAAGGGCCATTAGGTTCTTTGACCGTCGGGTAAGTTCATCACTGTTAATGTTCATATATATATTTTTTTATGTTTTCTTAATGATTCAGTTTAGTAAATGCAAAGTAGTGCATTTTTCATGCAGGCACATTTTCCTTATGTCTGAAATGTCATCCTCTTTTCATCTTCACTTACTTTCTTCTAAGGATTTTTTTGAAGAAGAATAGATGTATATAGACTTACTCTTATGTGAGAAATATTAATCAAAATATTTTCCAAGTTTGTAATCCTGAAGTAATTTGGCCTGAACTATGTTAGGATCCTAGTAGTTTGTGAGAAAACATAAAGGTAGAAAAAGAGAAGAAAGAAAATCTGTATTATTGCTAGAATTCAGAAAGCTAAAGTGAACGAGCACTTTATAAAGAGAACACCCTAACCATCCACCCCCTTTCCTATTGAATACCTATTGTCCTACTGCCTCTTGACTGATCACTACTCGCCTCTCAGCTGATTATTACCTGCCTAGGGGACCCTTCTCTCTTCTTGCCTCCGCCTCTTTTGCTGTGCATGTCCTCCCAGTAGACCACAGCTTAGATTATTTAAACAATGCTCTTCTAGTCAGGATAATTACAATATAGCACATGCCACAATGAAACGATATACTGTTTAGATACTAATTTCTCGTAGTTTAAATATAATAACCAAATATTGTAACCCTGAAAGTACTAATGTAGAAAAGCTACTACTCATGGTTTACAAACCATAAATTTTATGTTGCTACTTTTCATAATTTGAAGAGTTTCCAAATTTTTATAGTATAAAATTTTCTATATGTTGTGTCAATGGATTCCTCTATCTTCATACCCTTCTTCATTTTATGCACTATGACGAGTAGTTGGATTAAATATACTTTTTTTCAATTATTCAGGATTACTATACCGCCCACGGTGAGAATGCAACATTCATTGCCAAAACCTACTATCACACTACTACTGCTCTGCGACAGTTGGGTAGTGGATCAAACGCTCTTTCCAGTGTGAGTGTCAGTAGGAACATGTTCGAAACAATAGCCCGTGATCTACTCTTGGAGAGAACAGACCATACACTTGAGGTCTATGAGGGCAGCAGCTCTAACTGGCAACTGGCCAAAAGCGGCACACCTGGTAATATTGGCAGTTTTGAAGATGTTCTGTTTGCTAACAGTGAAATGCAAGATTCTCCAGTTGTTGTTGCGCTGTCACTTAACTTCCGTGAAAATGGGTGCACCATTGGATTAGGCTTTGTTGATCTAACTAAGAGACTACTTGGGATAGCTGAATTCCTCGATGACAGTCACTTCACGAATGTGGAGTCAGCATTGGTTGGTCTTGGCTGCAAAGAATGCCTTGTGCCAATTGAGCGTGGAAAATCTAATGAATACAAAATGTTGTGTGATGTGTTAACTAAATGTGGTGTGATGCTGACTGAGAGAAAGAAATCCGAGTTTAAGACTAGAGATCTGGTACAGGATCTTGGAAGGCTTGTCAAAGGTTCTATTGAAGCAGTTCAAGATTTAGTGTCTGGATTTGAATTTGCACCTGGTGCTTTGGGGGCACTGCTCTCTTATGCAGAGTTACTTGCAGACGAAAGCAATTATGAAAATTATACTCTGCGTAGGTACAATCTTGACTGTTACATGAGGTTAGATTCTGCAGCCATGAGGGCACTTAATATCTTAGAAAGCAAAACTGATGCAAACAAAAATTTTAGTTTATTTGGTCTCATGAATAGGACCTGTACAGCTGGAATGGGAAAACGACTATTGCATATGTGGCTAAAACAGCCATTATTAAATGTAAACGATATTAACTCCAGGTTGGATGTAGTACAAGCATTTGTAGAGGACACCGTGCTTCGCCAAGATCTGAGACAGCATCTGAAAAGAATATCAGACATTGAGCGACTGGTGCACAATCTTCAGAAGCGAAAAGCTGGTCTGCAACATGTTGTTAAACTTTATCAGGTAGAACTTTATCTGTATTCACTGTTAGGTTTTAATGGAAAATGTAGAATTTTACCTTTGCTACAACTGTCTTACATTGTAGTTATAGTTGCTTTGTGATCCAGCTCTGGAATCTGTGATATTGGTCCCAACCCCTTTTTTCGTCTGTTCAGATTTTGTAATCAATAGCTTTTATTTATTGACATAGAAATGATGTATGGGATAAAGAATCATTCAGGACATTTAAATATTGATTCTTTTCCTTTTTGGTAAGTATATTATTGTTAATGTTATTCAACATCAGACATATTTTTCATTTCTTTGTTGAATATTTGACCTTCTTTTCAGCCCTTCTTTTCCTGATTTTATATATACAGGAGCTTATAGAAAATGTAGAATTTAACCTTTGCTATGATTGTCTTACATTGTATTTGTATTTGTTTTGTGATCCAGCTCTAAAATCTGTAATATTATTCGCAATTCCTCTTTCGGGTATTAAGATTTTGTAATTAATAGCTTTCTTTATTGACTTAGAAATGATATGTTGGGATAAAGAATCATTCAAGACATTTGAATATTGATTCTTTTCCTTTTTGGCAAGTTTATTATTGTTATTCCATTTAAGACACATTTTTCACTTTGTTGAATATTTCAGCATCCTTAAAAAAAATAAAAAATATTTCAGCAAAAATGTCTTGAAGGGTCCTCCAACCTTCCTTTTTTCTGCTGATATATATATAGGAGCTTGCTAAACATCCACTCTAATCACATTATTGATTATATAGTACTGCACATATATGGCTAATGACATGGCCTCTTCTAAACTCTGTTTTTGTCTTTTGTGTGCAGTCAAGTATAAGACTGCCTTACATTAAAAGTGCTCTGGACAGGTATGATGGACAGTTTTCTTCAATGATGAAGAGCAGGTATTTGAAAGATTTGGAGCTATGGACTGGTGCTGATCGCCTAAACAAATTTATTGAGCTTGTAGAACATTCTGTTGACCTTGATCATCTAGAGAACGGGGAATATATGATTTCTTCAACTTATGACACTACACTAACTGGACTGAAGGAGCAGCAAGAATTACTAGAGAGCGAAATACATAACTTGCATAAACAAACTGCCATTGATCTTGATCTTCCTGCAGATAAGGCATTAAAGTTAGACAAGGGAACACAATTTGGACATGTTTTTAGAATCACAAAGAAGGAAGAGCCGAAAATAAGGACAAAGCTCAACACCCAGTTTATCGTGCTGGAAACCCGTAAAGATGGAGTGAAGTTTACCAACACTAAGCTAAAAAAATTAGGGGACAAATATCAACAAATTCTTGAAGAGTACAAAAGTTGTCAAAGACAGATGGTTATAAAAGTAGTAGATATTTCAGCATCTTTCTCTGAGGTGGGTAGATTTAATGCATGTTTATTAGGTTAACCCCCCTTGCCCGCTCCTCCAGAACACACTAGTTATGACCTTAGTTTTGGCTATTTATTTGTTTCATCTGCTTTAACTGGAAGAACTTTCGTTCTGCAGGTGTTTGAATCTTTAGCTGAATTGATTTCTGAATTGGACGTGTTACTAAGCTTTGCTGATTTGGCTTCTAGTTGTCCTACTCCCTATACAAGACCTGACATCACCTCATCGGTACCTCCTTAATAGTTACTTTCTATTCTCTCAATAACTGCACCGTTTTCTTGATTTCAACCTCCGTTTATATTTTTCTCCTAATATGGTCGGGTAAATATTTGATAGTTAGCATTGAACATTATCGTCTTGGCTTTAATAGGACGAAGGAGATATTATTTTAGAAGGTAGCAGACACCCTTGTGTGGAGGCTCAAGACTGGTTGAATTTCATACCAAATGATTGTAAGCTTGTAAGTATTCATAAGGTCATCGGAATGTATTCATTTAAATTTTACGGGCACTTGTGAATTTGTATTTTGCATTTTGTAACTTATCAGATCAGAGGAAAAAGTTGGTTTCAAATAATAACAGGGCCTAACATGGGTGGGAAATCAACATTCATCCGGCAGGTACTTATCTTTTGTATTACTTTATTTGTAAAATTAATCACTGTTATTTGTCTTGTAATTAATTTTTGGACATTGTCTTTCTACTTTTATGCTGATGTTATGCATGACATGACCATCAAATTGGAGTGTCTCACCTTTCTTTGTATAGATATTTTAGTTCACACATACAATTCAGATACTTGCATCCTTGTTGCTATTTGGGCTTAGAGATTTGATTTGCATAATGGTTTTTGTGTAGGTGGGAGTGAATATTTTGATGGCTCAAGTTGGTTGCTTTGTTCCATGTGACAAAGCCAGCATATCTGTTCGTGATTGCATTTTTGCTCGTGTTGGTGCAGGTGATTGCCAAGTGAGTGCTATTCCATATTTTTGGCCCCTATCAGTAGCATTTTTGCTTTGTGACTTTTACTTGGCATAAAGCAACTTGTTGAATGATTTATTGATTTTTATATCAAATTTAGATTAGCTATCTTTATTCTAAATGCACAATAAAGAACTTTGTTCTTCTCATATCACAAAATTTTAATGCTTCATAAAAATAAATAATAACGTTAATGGGATTGGAATAGTGGGAATTGCTTGAAAGTTGAAACTGGTCTAAATTGCTATGGTGACTGATATTACCAACCATCAAATCATCAGTTTTAATGCTCGTATAGAATGATATTTGTTAGAAATTATTTGACACTTCATTAAATAACTTCAAATGAATGTATAATAAGTTTTTTTAAAATACAAGTAAAATTTGACTTTCAGATTACATAGCTACAAATTTTAGATGTATAAATATTTGTGCATTTGATCATTAAGATGATATAACAGTAATCAATGGTTAACCCACTTAGGTTGGCCTGGTGGTGTTGGCTTGGGACATTGGAGTGTGCTCCTCCTCAAGGTCCCAGGTTCGATTCTCCCCGGTGCCAATTTGGGTGGGATAGTTTAGCTTCTTAAAAAAAAAACAGTAATCAATGGTTGCATTAGTGAAATTTAATGTTTATAATGTGTTGTTAAACAGAGCAAGCTTAAGAAACACCTTTCCCAGAGTTTCAAGCTTCAACCTATTCTGAGCCCAAACTTGCCAACATGTCTGTATTCTTTCTCATGTGTAACCAGATAAAGTTACCATCAATCGTTGCGCATGGTGGCATGTTTTGATGAGTCTTTGGTTGCTCTTAGTTGCACTAGTCTCGCCCTTTCATCCCCCTCCTAGACCTGTTATTTGTTCCTTGCTTTGAGAGTTCGTACTTCACATTTCCATGTGTTTGCTACTGTTCAGTGCTATTTCTCTCTTTTGTGTCAAATCTTCCCATTTTCATCAGCTAAGGTTGTCCTCCACTCTCAACTAACAAGTTGGACGAGAACAACAATGATATGTTAGCTTTCAACTTGAAATTTTGGCTTAGAGATCAAGAACATGAAAACCAATTGACCAAGAAAGTTGATTTTGTGTCTGCGTTAACTTGAAATTTTGGCTTAGAGATCAAGAACATTAAAACCAATTGACCAAGAAAGTTGATCTTGTGTCTGCAGCTGACATTTGTTGATGGAAAAAGATTGATGGACAACTTTGTATCATCATCAAATCAACAATTCATCTTTTCTTAAAGTATATCTTTTGAACTTTTAACATTTGTAAGGCAGTTTGAGAGGAAGCAATGTTCATTTATACCAATGATACTCAACCCCTATATGTGTTTGCCAAAATATCCAGATAGACTTCATCGTATCCTACATCACCCCGGTAAACTCTTGTCCCTTTCCGCCAACCCTGCAAAGGAACTTGAGCGATGCTAGATCTTTTTTACCTGCACAGTATTCATTTGTTTGTGATTACATAATATTTCTCCTGGTTGTACCCACTTTGAACTCTGCATGGTCTGCCTTATTGCTTGTATTGGATAAATCATCTCTTGACGTAGACTTGTTGCCAACCGTTATTGATTCCACAATACTAGCCTAATATAAAAAAAATTATTCTGACGGTAATAACATGAAAGAAGTTTATATGGAGAGCAACCTGCTTTGTTTGTTGCTTAAGGGGAATCTTCAAGACCTGTATTCCATTTTTGCAAATCCTTGTATCGTCTTAAACAATTTCCTTTAGCACGGTTTGGAAGATTCAACAGCATGCTTCAATAGTTTAGTATGACTCAGGGAGGTTGACTTATCAGTTTACTATTGTCATTCAATTTTACATTGCATTTACTTGGTTGCGTATGTCTATATTATTGTTTATATTGTTGTAACAAGACTGGTTCATATGATTTACATGTTCTTGTTAGAAGGGGGGTGCTAGATATAATTGAAGTAGGTATATTATGACTTAATTCTGTGTTGCATTATTAACCGTGAATCCTTGCATATATGACCCTTGGTATATATACTATTTTTCTGTGTGCAATTCAAACAAACACATTCACTCATATGCTCTCTTGTTTTCCCTGTTTGCAACAATATTATGGTCTTCAAAAACTGCAATTATAAGCAACTAATTGTTTAAGCTGCTTATTGAATATATAATTGTATCTTTTTTTTTATTCCCCCCAGCTTCGTGGAGTTTCTACCTTTATGCAAGAAATGCTTGAAACTTCATCAATATTAAAAGGAGCTACCGACAAGTCCTTGATAATCATTGATGAGTTGGGACGTGGCACATCAACTTATGACGGATTTGGTTTGTTTCACTATCAAGTGTTCCCTTTAATGTGTTGTTGCAATCTCTTAAATTTGCATCAAAATTGTCAGAATCTATATATATATATATATATATATATATATATATATATATTTGTGTGTGTGTGTGGACAACACTAAGTTTATCACACTGTGCATCTTGAGTGACTAATAGAATGGCTTTAAGCTAAACTAAGGTCTCATGCGTTGTTTAAGTTGCTGTCTTTAAGATGAAAAAGGAAACTGAAAAAGCATTTGATCCAGATACTGAAATTTCCATGTCATAGAATTTACTGACTTTGCATACATTGGTTAGCATCTGCACTGAATCACAGATATAAAACAGAAGCGTTCTTCCATCATTGCATGACTTACTTTGGTACAAACAGGGAAAATTACATAACTTTTTATTCAAGATCTCTTTTTCACAAAATCCACTGTTGGATCAACAGCTCCCCTATCACATAAATATCCTCAAATGTTCATATTAATGCATACTAAACCAATTTATACATTGATATATGCTTCTCAATGTGAGTGGTAAAAAAATGACATGGATAAAAGTTTATTGATATTCATATTTTTTAAATTGGACACGCAGTGATAATATGGTGGCTGCTTGGAATTTGATAGTCGGATTGATGAGAATTGCATTCTGCAAAATTATTATCAAACGAGTTATAGTATGGTGTTATACATCGGTGTCAAGATATACTTATCAATTCATGTTTTGATATAGTTGGCTTAGCATAAAAATCCCTTAATAAACATTTCAGCTCATTAAAATAAGTTTGTATGTTATATTGTGATATGAAGGTCTCGCGTGGGCCATTTGTGAGCACATTGTTGACGTGATCAAAGCACCTACTTTATTTGCAACCCACTTTCATGAGCTGACTGCATTAGCCGATGAAAATGGCAGCAATGATACACATAAGCAAATTGTTGGTGTGGCAAATTATCATGTTAGTGCACATATTGATGCATCAACTCGCAAGCTAACTATGCTATACAAGGTAAATGCTTTCCAAACTTTTCTTTTTTCATCTAATAAGCTGCCTCTACTCCATTGCCTTTGTGAAGTTTGTAGTGTACTTGTGTGTACCTCAGGAATTGGATTCTCTGCTGCCACTGCACCTGGTTTTAAATCTTGTCTCTTGGAAGAAGATCGGGCCCTCATATTTTGAGTTGTATTTTAAAGTTGATTGGTGAATTCAAAATACAAGCTGTCCGATCTTTCATCAATTGACCGAGATTCCATGATTGCATGCTTCATGTGACAGTAGGGAGTCCAGTTATATGTTTTTGAACATGCTTTTTATACTGAAAAGTTTAAACTTATCTAAAAAAGCACCAAAAGGGTTCCTAGAGGATCTTTCGACTCTTTTCCAATTTCCCTGAAAAGAAATAATTGAAGTTTGTTTGAAGTGGTGGAGCTACTATTATGGTTATAAGTCAGCAGAAGGTTAGAAGAAGAACATGACCTTTGAGGCCTTAAACAAACTTCATAGGGTTTACCTTGCATTTTATGTTTGCATTGAAATGAGTTGTTTTACCTTAAGACGAACACCACTTTAAAGCTTCATTAGCCCTCACCGTAGTACATTTTGTATGGATTTGTCCTGATTTGTTGGGCTGCAGAGGCAGCTGGATTTTAATGAGGAACTAATTTCTATAATACTTATAGATAAGAACCGTCTATATAATGGTTAATTTTTACCAGATTTCCTACCTGAAATTTAGTTAAAGTAGTTGTTCATGCTTCAAATTTTACTTCCTAACCACCTTTGACATACCTGCTATTTTTTCCCCCCAGATTTTTCACCCTAAAATAATCATTTCTAGCTATTACCATCCTTTCCGTGACACTTTTTTTAAAAATGTAGTTTGAAAACTTACCTTCTCAAGAAGTCTGGACATAAAGTTCAGAAACTTTAATGCTGTGGTCAAATAAGATATGTATTTACATCAAGTGTTTTTCATGTGTTTCTACTTTCTAGGTTGAACCAGGACCTTGTGATCAGAGTTTCGGTATTCATGTCGCTGAGTTTGCAAACTTCCCTGAAAGTGTTGTCGCCTTAGCTAGAGAAAAGGCAGCAGAATTGGAAGATTTTTCTCCTTCTGCCCTATCCTTAATGGAATCTACAGAAGAGGTACAGCATTTTTTTTTGCAGTGTGTTCATATGACATGAGTGTTTTATTTCTAAAAATAAACATAGGTAGGGACATACGTCAATTTTGGTAGTAGCCTGTTAATTTTTGGACGGGGAGTTATTTTCTTTCTATCTGTTTGTCTTCATTCAGCCATTAGATATTTGTTTCAGCAATTTCTTGGCATATAAGGTACCCGCAGCCCGATTTTTCTTCCAACTCTTGTGGTTGAAGCAACCGTATCTAATTTTGAAAACTTCAATTAGTGAAATAGTGTAACCTTATTATTGAGGTAATATGTCACTTGCACAGTTGCACCAGTAATCCCCTTATTGTTTCAATATTTCAATGTTAGCACGTTAAAAACAAAGAGTAACAATTGTATCACTTGTCTGAATTTGAATAATACAAGAATACTGGAAATAGTAGCTATTATCTATGATAAATTTATGCTTGTATCTGCAAAATTTTAATAAATATGTTTTGATGAAAATTTCACCATTGGAAGGAATCATTAAAGTTTTGCGCTTATAATTTTCAGGTGGGTTCTAAACGTAAGAGAGTGTTTGAAACTGATGAGATGTCTAAAGGGGCCGTAAAGGCTCGCCAAATTCTTGAAGCATTTGTTGCTTTGCCACTAGAAACCATGGACAAAACACAAGCTTGGCAAGAAGTAAGGAAGTTGAAAGATAATCTAGAGAAGGATGCACAACACTGTCATTGGTTGCAAAAATTCTAGTTGAAAAAAGGAGTTTGTTGGTAGGGTACCCATGCAGGACATGTGAATTTTGAAGAACTACTTGATGTCTAATACCATGTCAAATGGGTTGTGGTAAAAGTAGTTTTTTTCAGTTGTAAATTGTTAATTACTAGTTTATTAAAAAAAGGAAAAATGATTTTTTAGTAGTAGGTTGGTGTTCAACCTATACCACTGGACTACTCCTTTGGTAATGTTAGAGTAGAATCGTGCAATGGTTCTGGTTTTTGTGCACTTTTGAGGAGATTAAGGTTTTTGGCATCTAATCCACCTTTTTAAATTAGGTTGCATTTTGTGACCCTTTTGGGATGGACAATCTGTTTAACAGCTACTGCCTACTGATAAGTTTACAACATGTATATTTTTTTATCAATCAAGTTTATAATATATAGTACTATTTTGTTCCACATATAGAAACAACATTTACGTTAATCTGTTAAATTCGATGGTAAAAAAGAAAGGCTATGTCAATGTCATGGCATTTTGGAAACTATAAGTTGAGTGCCATTGCATAATCATGATCAATATATCTCAACAACATTAGTGGAACACCAATCTTGAGTTTTAACTCATGACTTGTCAATCCTGAAGAATTATGAATGTTTTAAACTTTGTAGGAGTAACTTTATGTTGTCAAGTGAGAGGAGTAACTTAAATGAGAGGAGCTAATATCATCTGTTGGATCAAAATACACGGTCATGATTAAGTTCCACTAAAAAAGTATCGGCACACTTGAATAAACAAAAATAAGTTTCCTCTTCTCTTGAAACTCACCGCTTCCTTTTCGTTATTTTTCATGGTTTTATTCCTCTCTCACAAGTCCCAAGCATACAATTTTTTTAATCTGCATTTGGACTTGAGTGTTATGCTCACCGCTTCACATGATGAGAGATTTGGATTTTGTAATTGGAAGAGAAGGGAGATTGAAGAAAGGAAGAAGACAATTAAAAGAGATCAGATGTGCCATTCCTTTTTTAGTGGAATTTGATCATGACCGTGTATTTTGATCCAACGGATGATATTAGCTCCTCTCATCTCTCATTTAAGTTACTCCTCTCAAGTAGCAACAAAATAAACCCTAAATCATTATAACATTGACTTTGCTGCTGAAGGGTTAGGGTTATATCAAGTGAAGTAATCAACTCATGGTACTCGCTCATCTCCGATCCTTTATTCGTCAACTTGCATCTCCATAAATCTTCACAAAAGCCACACTTAGCAGTATTTTATTCTTATTCAAAATTTCCAGAAGCCTTCAGCATACACCATTTACTTGAAAATCAGTCGAGTATTACTAATTACTGTATGACGATGGACAACAAGTATTACACAGTTGTTGGTTCTTGCAATGGATTGCTTTGCTTGCTCCATGATTCCAAAACTGACGAGTATCGAGAGTTCTCTGGAACCCAGCCATGAGATCATTGTTGGATCAACTAAGCTGCTGCATTTCATGCAACAACGACTCCAATGAATCTTTCAGGTTCTCATTTGCTTATGATAATTTAACCAACAAATATAAGGTGGTTGGTTGCCTTCCGTCCTAGTGACGTGAGAGTTTTCACTTTGGGCGATAAATATGATAATGTTTGGAGAAATATCCAAGTTTTCCTGTCATTCCTTATCTTAATATTGATCTTAATGGTGGTGTCTATGTGAGTAATAGTCTTGTTTGGTTTGCCCTTCCTGATAACGTCTATTATGCTTATGATCAATGGGACAATTTTAATCCAACCGTTGATCAATGTATGATTATCTCACTTGATTTGGGAACAGAGACTTGCACGCAATTGCTTCCCCCTCGAGATTTTGATCAAGTTCCAGTTTTTATGCCAGTTGTATCTGTGTTGATGAATTGTCTTTGTTTTAGTCATTGTTCCAAGGAAAATAATTTTATTATGTGGCAAATGAGAGAATTTCGAGTTGAAGCGTCTTGGACTAAATTGTTTAAATTTAGTTATCAAAATCTATATCATCACATCAATGATAACTTTGGATATTGTCATTTGTTACCGTTACACTTTTTTGGTGATTCACTGATATTGGCATGCAATAGCCAACACGTTGCTCTCTATAATAGGAGAGAAAATAAAGTAGATGCTAGAAGTTCCAATGCCTTCTATTGGTCTTTTGCCAAGCACTATGTTGAAAGTTTAGTTTCAACTTTTTGAAAGTAAGTTCCTCTTATGATTTGCTTCTTACAATTTTTATGTCAGTAGATTCTCTAACAATTCTTGATCATCAATCATTATTAAAATTTCAAGTCTAATGTTGAATTTAATTAATTTGGAATTTTATTATCATTTTCATGTATGGCTATTGAAATCTGATCAACAAGGTTATAATTGAATTTGTTCATTTTATTTGTGTATATCATGGTTTTCAACTTAGACTAGACTAAAATTAAATTCATTTAATATACTCGCACAAGAACTGGGAGCTCGTAGTCTGACATAGCATATATTTTCGAAGATTTGTACCGTAAATTCAAGAAGAAATTGAAGAGTAAGGTGATTGATACAAGTGGTAATGATAATTGACAGAAGGTTGGTTTTGGTGGGGAATAGAGATATCAAAGTTGTTGAACCTGGGATTGTATCATAGCAGTGTATGTATTAGTAAAGTTCAGAATATCTTATGCATTAGCATGAGTGTTTTCCCCTTAAACATTTAAAATTTACAATACCTTTGAGGTGTCATGATACCAGTGGTTTTTTTGCACCAGTGGTTATTGTGTCATAGCAGTCTATAATGACTCTTTTTAGATCTTACATACATAGATGTCATCCAATATTTGTTTTGTTAAAAAGAGATTAAGTATTGGAGTTGAATATTTCCCTCCTTCTATTCACATATTATTATAATCACTGAACATTTGTTTTACACCTTACAGAAAATTTGTCTTGAAATTTCAAGTCTCAAATGAATGGTAAGTGAAGAAGAACTGAACAAGGTCTTGCAGCGAAGTAAGAAAACCACAAGAGATGCTGCTTGATCCAAGTCGTTCACATCGGTAGCTTAACAAATTATGTCATAATGGTATAGAGGGTGAATCAAGGATTTTTCCTTGTTAACTTAAGAATAAGTTTGATCACTTTAATTCTTTTTATCAAGAAATGAGAAGTTGCTAAACTCTTCATGTCATTTATTGTGTTTTTTATTTTATTTTTTATGATGGCATTTGCTACACTGATCTGCATTGGAGATTATCTTAATTTATTTAATGAGTTTGTCATTGTTATGAATATTGAACATGTCATACAAGGTTGTTGTCTATTCTAGCACTTGATTTATGTTAAAGAATAAGAATGTTATTTTGAAGCTTACAGGTATATAACATGGTGTTATCTCATTAACTTTTACAAGGTTTAGAAACTTGTACAAATATATGCAGCTGTTTAAACTATGATAATTACATTGTAAATCTGGAATTCTGATAGACTAGGTCCAATATAGTTAGTATAGCTAGTAGTACAAATCATCATAGTGTAGTACATTTTAGTGAAGTTTAATACATATTAGTAGTACAAATGTACTCTTCATTCATAATCAATGCAAATTAAACTCATTTCTCTCATTTCATATTATGGTATCATTTCCCTTTTCAAAAGAGGTTGTTACAATCCTATCTAACCTTTTCCGCTGCGTTCATCACATTTTTCTCTCTTCTTCATGGATTTGCATCCATTTTCTCACACCTTCTTAGTGATTTGATCGTGTTTTCATCACAATCTTGTGTAATTCTTCTTCAATTTGAAGAATTTCTTCATTTTTCGTCATCAATTGAAGTTTCTTGTTTCACAAGGTTCTTCAACTTTTCATCCTATTTTCTCTTCGTTTGTGGTAATTGTGTTTGTCATCTTCATCGTTCTCTTTGATTTGAATTCACCATCATGCCTCCTCGTCGAATTCCAGCAGCTTTGAAACAAGCACAAGCAAACACTGATTCGGTGTTACACGTTCATCCAAGCGAAGGTCCAAATTCCATGACTGTACCTGCTCTTCTCACTGGTTTGAATTATCTTGCTTGAAAAAAATCCATGCAACATGCTCTTGGTGTGAAGAACAAACTCCTCTTCATTTATGGATCAATTCCAATTCTTGCTTTTGATGATTTGAATTGTAGTGCTTGGGAATGTTGTAACCATCTCATTCATTCATGGCTTATCAATTCCATTTCTCCACAAGTTACTCAAACTATTGTATTTCATGAACGAGCACTAGATCATGGAATTAAGCCAACCAAGACATCTCATGGAAGTTGTAGAATCTAGAAGATCAAGTACATGAAGATTATGAAGACCCTACAACTTGAGAGAATTTTGTCCCAAACCCCAAGCATATGTCATGGATGAAAAGCACATGAAGAATGAAGAAACAAGGAAAAATATATTTGGTATTAATTTGGTATGGGTGTATAGATTAGTGTATGGGTGCGGAGTGTCCGTCTGTCCACTCTTCTTATTGCGCTAACGTTTATAAATTGTTACCATTTTTTATGAAATATTGATTAAAATAAAATTAATTTGATTTTGATTAAAATTATAGGTATAGATAATAGATATTTTCCACCTTTTTACCGTAACAAATTATTCTTATTTTTTTCAATGACACGAACAATTTAACAAATATAATATCTTCCAAACAAATATAATATAAATTCTTATCACTTTGAATGACATCAACAAACTAACATTCTTATGATCAAATTTGTTTAAAGGTATAATTGAAATGGAAAATATGTCAGCTCAAAATAGTCTATTTTCTTTATCTATACTACATCTAAAGAAAATAATCTCTTTCAACTCTTTTGAGCTGACTTTTTCTCTTTCCAAAAATACCCTCAATTTTCAATACAAATAACACATATCAAATATATAGGAATAAATTTAAATATTAAAAAACATGTAACAAAGACGATAAAAATATATATGTATGATTTTTTCCTTTATCATTGAAAAAGTGTAACAAACTAAATAAATATATTTATACTTACTTTTTCATTATTCCAATTATACTCGTAAATAAATTTTTCTATAATAAAGATTATTCTTGGTATCATTGAAAAAAAAAAAAAATACCTATTTAATGTAAATTAAATTGAATGTGAGTGCAGGAAAATGGAAAACACTGGAAATGTATTCCTTTTCATTTCCTATTTTCATTTTCTAAATGGAAAACACCTTAAAAGTGCAAAGATTAAAACATGAATCGTAAAGAACTGAAATGAAGGAGCATAAATTTAAGGGACCTTAAACTATGTGCATATGTCACTTACACCTCCTTTATTTTCTCATTTGGCATAAGCATCCCCTGCCGTTAAAATCATCTACCTTCCGTTAAAGTTATTGCGTTAAAAAGAAAAAGAAACGCTGCACTACCCTCCACATCCTTTAATTTGTCACTTGTTCTGTGATTGAACTATGTGTACGACCTCATTGTGAACAAACTAACGACACGTACCAAAAATTTTGTTTCACCTGAAATGGATTTTGGATTTTGATTGATTGATTTTTGTTATACCGGAAATACTTATTCACTACCTCTGCTGCTATTAATCTGTCTCTGAAACACTTGGATTCCAAGCCTCTGTTTCAACATGGAAATAAAACCAAAACCTTTGGTTCACCATGGAAGCATCACACATACATTA
>Ga0228710_1001861_pt1 | contig 32498 bp, 15 predicted proteins | sample MedpolnodulmetaG_FD_177995 | JGI IMG/M metagenome (GOLD analysis project Ga0228710, IMG submission 177995) | Root nodule microbial communities from Medicago polymorpha collected in Santa Monica, California, United States - pink nodules | ecosystem: Host-associated > Plants > Roots > Nodule... | reverse complement strand
TGAGGAAGAAGTTTCGGTGGTGGTAGAAGAAGAAGAGAGGGGTCGCAGAGAATATGGAAGAAGAGGAGGATGGAATGGAATGACAAAATTGTCCTTGTGTATTAAATTCGAAATTACTTAATTGCCCCGTGTCTAGTATTTGTTCAAAAAGTTGTGTTTATTTATCATTTCTGTTTAAAAAACTATCAAAATAGGATGACCAAAACTGCAATTTAACTTATTATTAATATATTTTTTTTGCTAATATTGTTATTAATAATTTAATATCATAAGAGAGAGATGTATTTATGTTTATCAAACATATTTTCTAGTTTTTTCTTTCTTTTGACAAAAAGAAATCAAATATGTTTGGGAAACAATTGATCAATTGTGCTAGACATGTATAATAAGTTACTAAGTGTTTCGATATGTTCTTTGAAACTCGAAGCTGGACGCTGGCGCGACTGCCCTACCTTGATTGGAATTGTTGTGTTGCTTTGAAACCCTAAAGGGTTTGTTGTTGGTTCCTTATCCAATGTGATCGGTTTTGTCTATCGCGGTCCCAGTTTGTTTTGAGCTTTGGTTAGTTCGTTGATTTGGATTCATCCCACGATTTGAGTTCATCATGTGTTCTTGACCTTGTCGGACTGTTAGGCTAGAATTAGTTGTGTGTTTGTTGCAATTGGTTTTAGTGAATTGTGAGTGTGTGGACTCATTATCGTATTGGCAGTCAGACTCACTCATTGTAATAAAAAATCTGGATCCAATGCTCATCAAGTCATGCACCTCTGGTTTTTGCAATTTGGTTTCGCATCTCTACACGAGTGCACTAGATTGCACTAGTTGTGAGTGGATGATTGATTGCTTGAATTGGGATTTGTGGCCCTTGTATACCTCTAGGGTTGCTTTGTTTTATCCACTAGGGTTGTTTTTAATTTGTTTGGTTTTTATTGGGTCAAATTTTATGTCCCCTATTCTTTTGTACTCTTTTTATTTAATTTTAATTTTCTTAAGATGTCGTAGATTTATTTACACACGTTTTGCTAAAAAAAATATAAAACAAATATATGTTTTTTTGGAAATTTGGTGTTTAGTTCAATTATCGATTAATTTGGATGGTCAATTTCATTGCTCTCTGTGAGAGGGTTCAATTAAAGTTAGAATAAAGTCTTGAATGAAATTATTGCTTGTCAAAAATATTTTATTAAATTTTTATTGTTTTTAATATGTGAAATGTCTTGCTCTCATCATTCACTTTTAAATTATCAAATTTAAACTAAACGGGAGCCTATTTTATTTGAAAGGATTGGATCCACTTCTATCATGGAAACTGAAAACTGACCCTGCGCATTTGGAACAAAAGTAGAAGAGGTGCCCTTCAAATAATTGAAGGGCCATATACTCATATTTGTCCAGTCTAGGAAATAACAATAGCAGGCAATGCCTGCAAACTCTGAAACGTGGATATACAAGGATATCACAACAAATCTAAAATAATTCATGTAATTAGTTTTTGCTAAGTATCGTTGGTTTGAAGGAAATTGAATTCAAATCTCTTTAGATAAAATCTCAAAATATTAGATGGAGAAAATGTGTAAAAGAGATAAAATTTCACTAGAAATGGTCCGTTAAAAAAATGATTTTCTAAAACAAATTAGTCGTCGAAAAATATGTTTTTCTGGCCTTATGGGAATTGATTTTCTAAACTGAAATCCTCTTTTTTTCTTATTAATATATTCATCTCAACCATTAAATATAAGAGAGATAAAATAAATAAAAGTGTACTAAAAAAAGAGACTAAGTTTAATGATTGATATGAAACATTTGAAAAAATCAAAAAAATCGAGAGAAATTCAATTAAGAGAATTAATACGTAGGGAATCTTATAAATTATAAGGCAACACGAGCAACAAATTATGGTGTAGCAACGTCACTCATCCACTCTCAATTGGACCCAAGGTGTCAATTCATGGTAACTTGCAAATAAGCGACAAAATCTAAATATTTAAAAACGGTGCTTGTCAATTCTTGAACATTTGTTTTTCCTTTTAAAAAGAATCTTGTGCATTTTTTATAACGAGTCCAGAATTATAGTCCCTTAAAAAGGTACAATATTATAAAACTATTAATAAAATAAAAATAAAAAACTATTATATTATCTATTGTTGAAATTGACTTAAAATTGATGTTGAAGCTTCGTTAAAAATCGTGGTACGATTTGGTGAGATCATGACATGATTTGGTTGATGTTTTGGAGGTTTTGTCTCGACAAAAATCGTGGCACGAAGAGAAAAAATTGTGAAGAGATTTAGTGGATAATGATCAGTTCGTACTTTGTACGAACTTACGAACTGCAAATCGTGGCACAATGTGTGGAAGCCGAGGCACGATTTTATCGAGTCTTGCACACTATTTAAGACTTCATTCTTCATGTTTTGGAAGAGCTTCAACGGAGAAAAACTTGTGAAACTAATGAAGAGAATTTTAGGGTTGAGTGTCTTTGGTGAGAGTATATTTCATGGATTGGAAAACATTGATAAACACCTTACGTAATGAGATTTCATTATTGGAAAGATCAAAAAGCTTGCTTTAGCGTTTTCTTTTAGGATTCATTTATGAGCGTATATGACTTAAAAATTGGTAGAAATAATATTTTGTTCTTCGTGAACTTTTAAGCTAATTTTTATAACCTCTTTGTATCAGTTTTATCATAGTGGATCAGAAAGTTGTTCACTCCTCCATAGTAGGTCATTTTGGGCCGAATTTGGTAAACAATATTGATGTGTTGTTTTCTTCCATTCTTTCTTATCTTTGTTGCTTTGAATATGTTTATGGTTTGTTTCACACTTAGATCTAGGTTTGTTTATTGTTTTTGTTGCTTGAGACTACTTTACTCATTGATTACTACTTCATTTGCTCCACACACCTAAGTTTTTAACGGTGTGATTATTTGTTTGAATTCACAACAATTGGTGTCCACCATGGGCAAAGGAGTAAATTGGTAAAGTGTGTATCATGGATTCAAAGTGGGACATCGAAAAGTTCATCATAAGTATTGATTTTGGGTTTTGGAAAGTTAAGATGCAATCGGTTTCGACACAACAAAAATGCGTGGAAGCATTAAAGGATGAAGCGGTTATGTCGGCTACCATGACACAAGTAGAGAAACGTAAGATAATAGACAAAGCAAAGAGTGCTATTGTTTTATGTCTTAGAGATAAGGTTTCGAGAGATATTGCGAGCGAAGTTGTCGCAGCATCGATGTGGACTAAGTTAGAGTCATTGTATGACAAAATCTTTGGCTCATAGACTCCGTTTGACACAACAACTCTATTCATTTAAATCGATGGTCTAAATCTATCACAGTCTAATCGACGGAATTCAACAAAATTCTTAATGAATTACCAAATAGGGTTAATAGGTCTTTACCCCTGTAATATAGGTCATTTTCAGTTTTCCCCCTGTAAAATATTTTTTTTGATTTACCCCCTGTAAAATATTTTTGTTTTGATTTACCCCCCTAATAGGCCAAACAAAAACGAAAATTTCTTGAAAAATAAAATAAAATTGGTTTTTGTTTGGCCTATTAGGGGGTAAATCAAAACAAAAATATTTTACAGGGGGTAAATCAAAAAAAATATTTTACAGAAAAAAACTGGAAATGACCTATATTACAGGGGGTAAAGACCTCTTAACCCTTACCGGTGAAAGTGGAAGAGGGGACAAGGTTTTGTTGTTACTGTTCATTTTCCTTTAATTTAAGCTGGAGCAATCGTCAATGAAAAAAGGTGGAGTAAAGCGAATAAAAAAGGACTGGTGCATTGTACCCAAAAAAGGATTGGTACAAAGAAGCCTGTGGGGTGTGGCTGGAACATGATGTCATAGGCTGTTGGTGATTAGGTGTGATCGTGTAGGAGAGAGACATGGTCATTCCATTTCCAACCAAAAGGAGGAGGCAAACCACACACACAGATATGAGACCGTAGTGGGTTGGAGATAAATGATATTTTTTTACTTGTTTTTTGTTTTTATTTATTTTTCAGCTGTTCTTTTTTATTCTAAAAATTTGTCGCACACAATAGATGCTAAAAAATAGAAAATTATATGTTTAAATTGGTGTTCCAACGTATCTAACGTTCTTATAGTTCTTTATTATTTGAGTTGCAATTGTTTGACTTTTTTAATTTGAGAATTGTGTTGAATGTGCTTTTATAAGATATAGTTATATGTAATATGGCTAAGAGAAAAAGCTATACGTAATATTCAATTTTCTTGTGAGGTCTCTAAAAAAAGTTTTTGGATAAAATGGGATTCTATTTATTTACCTGTGAATTGTGTTGGAATAAAGGATGTTTCGCAAAATCACCTCTTGAGTTTTGATGATAACAAGGTATTAAAAATTATCAATTGGATATGCTAAACATTTGTTCAAGTGTACAGGATCCAAATCAAAGCACTATTTATAAAGATTCTGATTGAACAAGTCAAAGAACAAATGAATTTTATTGAAGCTTAGAGCATTTGAAGAAATGCGTCTGAAGAAACGAGTCTGAAGAAAGCGCTCCTGAAGACACATCATCAGAAGCAAGTTTATCAGAAGCATCTCATCAGAAGCCACTTCACCAGAGTTGACAAAGTACAGCATACGAAGTGTACAACCACTAACTCTGCGCATGCCTCTGCAACCACCATCTCTGCAACTTGTCTCTACATCAAGACAAAAATAACAGTAATATTGCTGCAAACGTTGTTCCGTTTCAAATGGAATGGATTTGAAATTAGTTCTTCATAGGACAATTATCAAATCAGGCAAAAGATCAATGGTGAAGAATCAAAGCTTCAAGCAAGACAAGTTGATGTAACGGCTAATTCTCAACGTCTCTCAAATCCTCTATAAATAGGGATAAAGACTTGAAGAAATATACGAGACAATAAGACAAGAACATAACAAGCAAAGGTCAATACTCTCTGTGCAAAACGTCGCAAACTTAAACACATCAACAACTTAGAGAATTCTTACAATAGTTCATATCTTAGAATTCTCAAGTGTCTAGAAAAACAGAGTTTGTTCTGTTCGTATTGTTTTGTGAATATCTCTGATTGTATATCAAGTATTCAAAACCTTATTCAATTATTTATAATTGTTAAGAGAAGTCTCTTTCAGTTGTGATTGAGCAAAGGAAGTCTCTTGGAGTTGTCCTTGAGCATAGGAGTCTCTTTCTTGTGTGATTGAGCATAGAAGTCTCTTGGAGTTGTCCTTGAGCATTGAGAAGTCTCGTTCTTGTGTGATTGAGCAACTTGTAATCCGACATTACATTTTAGTGGAACTCTCCTTGGAAGTGCAAGGGGGACAGGACTACTTCCGGATTGTGGAAGGAACCTGTATAATTGTTTGTGTTCTTTCTTTCTTTGTTCTCTTACTATTATCCGCTGCACCAAGACTCTGAACTCAAGTCAGACTCTGAACTATTTCAGACTCTGAATCTTGGAACAGTTTTTCAGAACGTAAGAAAGAAAAGCTTTTGAAAACACAATTCAACCCCCCCTTCTTGTGGTTTTTCTCACCTTCAAATTTGTGGTGGTCTGGGGGTTCGGAGTTTGGGGGAATTTAATGTAGCTTTGTTAGGGAAATGGTGTTGGAGGTTGTTAGGGGAGAAGGATGGGTTGTGGTACCGTGTTTTAATGGCTAGATATGGAGAGGTGGGAGGTCGTATTCAGGAGGGGGAAGAGACTCTTCTATGTGGTGGAGAACCATCTGTCGCGTGAGGGAGGGAGTGGGGTCGGGGTTGGAAATTGGTTTGATGATAATATTAGGAGGGTGGTAGGGAATGGTAGAAATACTTTCTTTTGGACTGATAACTGGTTGGATGGAGCACCTTTAAAGCTTCAGTTCAGTCGTTTATATGAGTTGTCAGTTCATAAGAAGTGTTTGGTGGAGGATATGGCTAGATTGGGGTGAGGCGAAGGAGGTCTTGTTTGGGGTTGGAGGAGGCGGCTGATGGCGTGGGAGGAGGATAGTGTGAGGGAGTGCTTTTCTTTGCTGGCTAACGTTATTTTGCAGGAACATATTCATGACTCTTGGAGGTGGTTGCTAGATCCTATTCACGGTTACTCAGTTGTTGGGACGTATCGTTTTCTAACTTCTGCTGAAGAACTGATGGTTGATGGTGACTATAACAATGTCTGGCATAAACTTGTTCTTGCTAAAGTTTCAATTTTTGCATGACGTCTTCTTCAAAATAGAATTCCGACAAGAGATAATTTGGTGAGAGGACTTGTTCTCCAACCACGGGATAATTTGTGTGGTGGATGGTGTGGTAGTATCGAGACGGCAGATCATCTGTTTCTTGGATGCAGTGTTTTTCGGCAGGTTTGGCTCTTAATATTTCATTGCCTTGGATTTTCATTTGTTTGTCCAGGGCATATCAAAGATCATTACATTCATTTCACTCAGTTGGCGGGATTGTCACGAGCTTCATACTCTTACTTAAAGGTTATATGGCTTGCTTCTATTTGGGTAATATTGAAGGATAGAAACAACTGTATCTTCAAAAGTACGGTAACCGATCCTTATAGTATTTTGGACAAGGTGAAACGGGTCTCTTTTTTTATGGCTATCGTCGAATTATGCTCCTTTAGCTTTTGGTTTTCATGACTGGTGGAGATACCCACTTACTTGTATTGGTGTCATGTAATTGAGTTTGGTTTTGTTTGGTGGTGGCACTTTTCTTTTGTGTCCGGTCTTTGTAACAGATTTTGGATGTTTCACCACTTTAGCACATCTTGTGCGGGGTGAAGTTCTCCTCTTTTGAGCAATATATTCCATTTTGATTTGTTCAAAAAAAAATTATGATTTTATTGTATAAATTTACGGTTTGAAACAATTTTACACACACATCTACTCAAATTACTCCATCTTATCATTTTCACAGATTAGTTTTTAAAATAATTTTTTTAGATAAATTCTTAAAATAATTTTATAAATATTTGTTTGACATAATTTAATTGGACGTATAAATATACTCCTACAACGTGTATTACATATATTTGATTCAGAATATCATTTGTATATAATTTTAAATACTATTATAAACAATAAAACAATACAGGATAAACTTCAAATCTAAGACAAGTTATCAAAATATTTAAAAAATATTGAAGATAAATTCATAATATAAAATAAAATAATAATAAAAAATGATCAACTTTATTTTGCATTAACATTGAAAGTTACACATAAAGAAAACGTTTATTTTTAAACGGTTGCTTAAATTTATGTAATTCTTATTTGATACTTAGGCGAGCATATTAGAATTCAACCATATTTTAGAAGAGGGATGCAATTTTTTTATTAAAGTGGCCATACATTGATACAAAGTTTTTAGTGCCGCACTAAACTCCGTCGAAAAATTTACGGATATATAAGGTGTGTTCTCTTATCTGAACCAAAATTTTTCATACACCTGAGGTTAGGAATCAAACATCTGACAACATGTTTAAGGAGACCAAATTCCTTACTGCTCAGACCAATTTTTTTGGCCTAAAACATTTTGCTTTCTCTTTCCCTAAAAAAATTACTAAACGTTTGAACTTCTTAATTTATTGTTTTACGGTTACTATTTATCAATGTAAAGAGTATAAATATTCTATAGTTGAAAAATGAAAATAAAGTATATATTAAAATTAAAATTATTCTTTTAGGCCAAAAAGATAATATTAAAACGGCCCAAAATTTAAAATGAAGGAAATACCTTATAATTCAAATCTATTTATCATCACTCAAAAAAATCTGCTTATTTGTTTAATTTAATAAAAGAAAGTCTACTCATTTTTTCTCATATAGATTAGTGGAAAATAGGTGAACTGTATGGGGAAAACCTCATTTTAAAAATGGGAAAGGTTCCGTGGGGTCCATGGCAAATGCGGCGAGACGCAGCATCGCAGAAAGAAAAGTCATTTGTTGCACTTGCTTTCCATTCAATTCAACTCAACCTCAAATTGGTTTTATTTTCCTTTTCTCAAGTACTAATTGGATTATCCAAGAATTTAGCAAAATTCATTGTAGTTTGTATGGTTTGCGTTGAAGTGGCTCCCACCTCCACCTCATTTATGATTTGTTTTGAATAGGAGAACGATAAAGGAAAGAAAGGTGGGGAAGGGAAAGAAAGGTGGGGAAAATACTAATCATCATTTTGTGTGTTGCAAAAGAGAGATAGAGGGAAAAAAAATAATTTTGGGTTAAATATGTTTTTGGTCTCTATAAATACATCAACTTTTTGTCTTAGTCTCTCTAAAATTTTCATTCAACTTTTAGTCCTCCAAAAATTTTCCATCTTCACTTTTGGTCCCTCTTTTAAAGTAAACTCATATGTAGAATTCATAATATTATAAGAATCTCTCCCAAAAAAATTTAGAATTTTTTAACAAAACATAAATTTAATATGAATTTTTATATTTTTTATGGTTAAAAATTAATATTAAATTTATGTTTTTTTAAAAAATTCTAATTTTTTTTGTGAAATATTTTTGCAATATTCTACACATTTCTGCACAATTTCCTTAAAAAAAAATACTAAAATTAACTTAAAAATAGGGACCAAAAGTAGTGATTGAAAATTTTATAGGGACTAAAAGTTAAAGGAAAATTTTAGAGGGACTAAAACAAAAAGTTGTTATATTTATAGGGATCAAAAACATATTTAACCCAACAATTTTTGTGTCTCGCATAAAAAATCCCTTCCTCCAAAAATGGGAAGAAAAGGAAGGAAGAGAGGTTAATTAGAATACTATGATATTAATACTTTTGCTTAACATTTTTAATATTTTTTACCTAGGTAAAAAAACACACTTTTATTTAAGGTCATTTTGTTATTTTGTAATGTATACCTTTTTTTTCACTCTCTACTAAATTAGAAAAAGCATGAGAAATTTTTTTATATTTATTTTCTTTCACTTTTTTACAACAAATTAAAAGCTACATAATTTTATGGGCTTTTTTTCTTCATCTACATGCTTTCTTTTATTTTTATTAGATTTCACTTTTGTTTCGGTCTAACCTAAGGTCCAATCCGACTATACTCGAGTATCACCCGAATCCACTAAGCAGACGATAACACGCGATGAATAAGCCTTAGAATCCACAAGATTACAGTGTAGGTTGAGAGTCAATCACCAGTTCAAGGGTTGTTCACGCTAACGTCGTCGAGAGTTACTTTCCCTTGAGACCGGAAGCTGCTCATGTATGTACCCTCAGACACAACTGACAAGTTAAGGTTTGACATTGAAACTCAACTTGTCCACTATTTATACCCATGTTTAGTCTTGGATCAGGTGTGACAGTTCTTATCCATATCATAACCACATAACTTTTGAACCACTCATTGACTTGAGCGTCATTGCACAAGCAGATACACCATCCCTTGTTATATATTTTACATCGATAATACATGTAAGGGTTGTGATAACTTATACATGAAGAATACATGTTAATTGTTAAAAAAATTAAAAATAAATTTTTACATAAAAATATATTTTGACTTTAAAAAATTAAATATACAACTCATAAGCTAAATATCTTGCATTGAATTCTTTAACATGTAAATGTTAACGTTTGTCTATATGTCATAAAAATATAAATAAAAATAAGATTAGAGAGGAAATACTTCTTAATAAAGAGTGCCAAGTACCAACACTCAAAGCTGACGCAAATCATACCTTTTGCTTCCATAAAGACAAATAATGGACAGAGACAAAAGACAATCAACAGGTTTTATCGTAGCTCCTTGATTCCTAGTCTGTAATTGTAGTTTGTACGCCTCCTTGTATCCTCCAAACGTCGCCTAACAAGCTATGCTTCCTTCTCCATTCAGCATTCCTTTTCTCCGGTTAATCACTTTTTAATTTTTGAAAGACTTCGGTTATTCACTTGTTATAATGCAACAGCAACAACCATCAAGCATTATCCTATTAAACAGGGTTAATTATATGAATCAAACGACGGCATAATGTTATAGTAGAAAATGAGACTTGTCAGTCCGCTTCCAAACAAACATAAAATTATGTTGTATTGGTTAAATGCATGTTTAGTATGATTGTGGGTTGAACAAAATCACATATTCATATTAATGTCATAATTCTGCTAAAGTTAATGGTAGCAAATGATTAAGTTTTGCTAACATTTGTTTAGACATTTGTTAAGAAATTAAGAAGGAAGCTGAAAAAGAATGTTTTTGCTGAATTTTCTAAAAATACATTTAAGAATGGTTTTTCTTAGAGAATTTTGAGATGTTAACTACACAATTTTAACATAATATTTTTAAATTTGATTTTTCAACGTGACTTTAAAACATTTCAAAGGGTGGATAATCTGCTCTGCATTGAAGCCAGGTAGATTGTAGATACTAGATAGTGGCAATGACACAAGAATGAGTCACACGCAACTCCCACGTGCCCATTGTATATGGAGGAGGTCAAACAAGTGTGTTTAGGCAATTAGAAAGTTGAAACTTTTGTCTCAAAGATTATTACAATAAAAGTAACAGAAATGCTTTTATCTCTCTTGAAAAAAATTATATATATGCTTCAACTCAATTTTTTTTAACTAATTGAAATGTATCTTTTTTTTTACAAGTTTAATTGAAATGTATCTATTTATTGAAAACAATTAGACATAATATTTTCTTCAATACTTGTACTCTTAAGTCTTAACACAAAAGGTTTTTTCTTAACTTTATTGAAATATATCTATTTAATAAAAAAACAATTAGACCTGCTTTCTTATTCACCAATGCACACTACACATTTGAAAGTATTTTTGGTATAACAAAATGTTCCACCAATTGACAAAAAACTCAATTATTCGACTAATTTTACCTCAATTGAAGTTTATTAACAAGTTAAACTCAAAATCACTTGGTCAAAAAAAAAAATTAAACTCGGTTACTTATTAGCCACTAAATTATTGCCATAGCCCATGGGTAATAATAATAATTTAAAAATGTAAAATGATATTTAAACAATCATTTATTGACAATTTTTGTTATAACTTTATCTCTCATATTCATATTATATTTTTACTTTCTCTCTTTATTATTTTGGTTTTTATGTCAATATATTATTTATTTGTAAAATTTTAATTGTCCTAAAACTTATCATATAAATAAATGTTGAAGTAACATGACTCTTTAAAAATAAACTCAAGTTCACTAATTCTACTAGAAACCAACTCCAAAATTTCTCAACAGTAATAATACTACTATTCTAATTTCTTTTTGATAAATAACTACTACTCTACCAAACTAGACTCTAACAAAAACAACAATAAAAGAACAGAAAAGAAAAATATGTTTCTTCTTAGGGTTTAATTATTTAATAATATTCATGTCACGCCTAAATAGTTCGTCGTAACATGTTTGATGGATTAAAAAAAAAAAAAGTAAAATCATCACCGACGAACCCTCATCTTTCTCCCTGTTTATCAAAAACCAGAGAAAAATCCTGTGCCGGTGTGTTACAAAATCTCACCGGATTTCATTGCCGGTGAAGCAACACAAAAATAAAAGACAAAAATAGCGTGCGAGTAACCTCTTAATTGCACGATCCATAAACAAAAAACACGAATCTCAAAAAGAAAATTAAAATTCTCAAACAAAAAGGTTGAGAACTTTGCGGTCTCCGTCGTGAACGTAGTTATCTCCTCCGATCCCACTTTCCAAACATGTCACCGTCGTTACAGATTCCTCAGAATTCATCGACGGTGTTCCCGGCCGACGAATTTCCTTCCGGCAACCGTTGGTCAACGCGCTCTGTGGCATCAACCGGAGATTAAGATCAGTCGTCGCCGGAAGCTTCAAAACTTCACCACCTGATCGCTTGCGTTTACCACCGGAACTCATGAACCGGACTTTCTGGTTCGGATCTCGGATCTTCCGCGCGTCGTTGCACGTGACTTCACCTTCAGATGAGTCATCAACGGTGGAAGTAAGAGCGTCTAAACCGAGAAACTCCGGTAAGGGTTTAAGGGTTCCGCCGCGGAGCACCGTTTCAACCGCCGCTTGACACACGTGCCAGTTTCCTGTCCACAAAAGTCCGACAGCACCGTTAACAGGGTTCACGGTTCTTCCACACGCTTCAAACAACAAAGATTGAAACAAAGCTGCATAACATAAAAAGAAACCTTGGTTAGTTTAGTTCATCTAGCAGCTTATTTCAAAGTGTGATTCTGACAACAGTAGAAGTAAAAAATAATGTAAAGATTATTTACCGGGTCTCTGTGGTAGAGGGACGTTAGAAATGAAAGACATAAGGTCAGCACGGCCGAAAAACTTGGCTACAAAGACAGTGGCATGACCTTGAGCTTCAGGGGTATCGATCCATTGAATACAAGGGCGTAAAATACATGACTCACTACAACCCTTTCTAAGGACACGACAACCGTTGCAACTCATGTCTCTTTGGTTAAAAGTTAAAAGCTAAAAGCACTAAATGAGTGAAAGTGTTATAATTTTTCTTTATCTAAACTAGTTGCTAAATACACCTCACATGAGGAGAAGAGGAAGTAATGGAAGAGAAGAGAATGGAACTAGGGTGCAAGTGCAAATGGGGTATAAATAAACACTAGTTAGGAGAGAGGAAGAGGAAACTAGAGAACGAGAATGAGTGGGTGGTAGTGAGGTATGGTTAGGAGTTAACTAGGGTTAGGTTAGTTGGGAGAGAGAGTGTGGTGCAAAGCTTACCTTTCTTGCTTGTATTGTATGGAAGGGTGAGATTCCAAGGTCTTGGGCGTGAGCGGCTCCGTGTTTCCGCGGATGGATGTTCCTACACCGTTGGATTCTCTTTCTTTCAGCTTCGGTATTTGATGTGTGACTTTCCTTTTCGTCTTTGGCTATAATGGTGTTTATTACTCCTTCCTCCCATAGTCACCATTTGATTAATTAAATTTTTTTCTGTGACAGATATTTTAACCCTGGACTTTATATTTATTATTTATTGTTCATATCAACTGAGTTAAGTTTATGATGGTATCATTTGATTATTTTACGTATATTAAAATGAGTGTTTAAATCTTGATAAAAAAATATAAATTATAGAAAAAGAAAAGTGATTTTAAGTATTATTCTTAAAGTATTACAGTAAAAGATGTAAGATGAAATATATGAATTGGAAGCGAAGGAATAAGTATTAATTAGAATGTAAAATTGAAAACGATAATTAATATTGTATTAAAATAAATAAAATAGAAGATCATTTATTTGAATACAATTTTTTTATATATGGGTCACTCACTGTGGAAGAGAATGGAGTACGGTATAATACTCTTTTACAATAAAAAATTTCAATTTTTTCTAGTCCTTGAATTGTTTTTATGTTGTTTTTAATAAAAATAAACAATGTTATTTCATTTTAATTAATTGAGTATTTATAGATTACTCCGTCCGGTTTCATATATAAGAAAATATTTTTTTTAACTTCATTGAATAATTATTGTATCTGATCTTCATTCTAGAGCAGATACATTAATTATTCAATTAATCTAAAAAAAGATATTTTCTTAATTATACATGAGACCGAAGGAAATATATATTAGGAATATTCAAGCTACGGAGAGCTTGAATATTACGTAGAGTTAGAGAGCTCACAGGATGTAGCAACTTATTACGCAGTTTCGAAGAAAGATAGATCAAATGTTACATTAGAAAAATTAGAACATGTGATGCCTTGTGTGGGGGATGTACCTTGTATTGGAAATAACTTGGAAGGAGCACATTTCTCTTCTTATTATCCATCTCTTATATGAGGATAAATTAGTTCATTTGTTAGTTTTGACTCGTTCTGACAGAGGGATTAATTTGTTCATCATTTGAAAATGTCATAAACTAATCTGGTACTATTTTTGTTGAGATTGAATTGGATTGTGAGCATATTCTGAGAGACTAAAGCAAATCTTTGGCCTATTAGTTTTGATTTTAAATTACTTTTTTTATTAAATTTAGTAAATTCTCCAAGATTTTTATTCTATATTGTATTTCTTCGTAGTTTATATTAAGGTACTGCGAGTAAAAAATAGTGATTAATACGTACATTAATAGTTTGATTGTATTAAAATCGACTAAAATCTTTAACAAAGGAGAGCGTTGTAAGTTTTAACACAAAAGAAGATAAAATATATTTTGAAGAGGAGAAAAGATGAAAATTTAACTCAAATCATCTCTCAGTGAAAGTAAGCGTCTAATTTTCTCTAATCTATTTTTCACACGAGGGAAGGGGAGTATTTTAACATTAGAAAAAGGTATTACAATTTAAACATATATTGGGGAGTAAAGTGCAATAATTTACTTAAAAATTAATTTGTTTTCTCATTGGTTATACTTTTTGAACCGAAAATGTTTGATAGACATCTTAATAGATGTAACCCTTGAGATAAAAAGGTATAAATAGGTTGATGTGATACAAAAAGCAGGGATGATGTTAGAAGCAGGATCAGCAGAGGCCACAGTCCTCCCGATTATTTTATTTTTTAAATATACTAGTATGAAAATATTTTTTGTTTATATATAATTTCCTGTGAATTTAATACGATATTGTATAGTGGTCCTTTTTTTACTTAATATATTGGATCTTAAACACCTATGTTTTTAGGCTTAATTGCACTAATACTTAACTAGAATCCTTAAAACAACGAAAAATGAAAGCAAGGTTTTTTTCTTAAGTTTATAGAAGAACCCTAATTAATCCTTAAATAGAATATTCTCAATATATGATTCCAAATTGCAATTTCGTTTGAAAAGATTGAATATTGTCTGCAATTTTGGTTGCACACTTCCAATGGTTGATTTGTCGCGATTTCATCCTGAATTCATCTCCATACACTTGTATTTTTGTCTTTTCACGTTTTCTTTTGCCGCTATATATGTATTCAAAATTTGCTTTAGACTCTTCATTTTCATGCAAGCCTCAAAACACTCTCACCTTTCTTATATTCTTTAATTTTTTTTTATAATTTTAAATATATCTGATAATTTTGTAAATATCTTTTAAATATTGTGCATTTAAACTTTTTTTTTCCCGCTAAATCACACCTTCAATTTTGTCCCCCTAAATTTATGATCCATCCCAAATGGTGTGTTCACAAAAGAGTACTATAAAGTCTTTAAAAAAAAGTGCTATAAAGTTATTGGTCAAAAATTACTTTAAAAAAAAGTATTGGTCAAAAAAGATACTTAAGAAATAGGCTCGTGGCTACTTGTTTGCTATTACGACGACCCCGAATGGAGTGCACATGTACAGTACGACTCTTAAAAATATATATCCCGAACCTAGTGCAAGGCTGTAAGGATGTGAATTAAAAATCTGGATTATAGAAGTGGAAGAGGACCTAATATATTGACTAGTATTTAATTTAAGTATTTAACGTTTGATCAAGGGAAAAAAAGTATTTAATTAGAGGCACCAATGATTGAGGGCTTTGCGCATGCAATGCAGGGTCAGGAAACACAATTTGTTAGCGTACGTAGCAGTTTGGACATTAAAATTGCTATAAGAAAGTCAAATTATTTAGTTTGTGATATGAGGTATAGTTCTCGAACCATGGTAGGAATTGTTGGACTACTATCCACGATTGTGGTGATGGCTAAAGTGTTCGATATGATATTACACTACTACATGGCTTTTAGTAACACTCACCTTCTAACATTTATAAGATCCTTACTAATATGGGTAATTTTGTAACATTTATGAAGTATAGACACCTTTAAGATTAGGTGTGTTGCGGTGTCCGACACACATCAACATCTGACATTTCTATGACACTCACAAAACACGTGTCGGACAAGTGTCATAAATAAGTTGTTTTCTTTTTCACTTCGACGCTCTCTGGACTAGTGTCTGACACCTATGTAACACTTATATGAGGTGTGTCGGACAATTCAGACAAATATCTAGATCTATTTCTCTGCTTCCCGACTCAGTGGATTCAAGAGTTAAAGATGTGTGAAAAATGCTAATCAACAAGAGGTTATAGACATTAAAGTTGATTACAAAATGCATTAATTTTTTTTGATAGTAGGTCGATAAATAAAGGCCAAATACTAGTAACTCTTGTTTTTACTAGTTTATTTATTTGTCATGTACGCCTGTCGATCATTATTATAACACAAATCAACATTTTAGATTCATTTAATTAATGATTTATATAGTCGTTATTATAGACTACATATATCATTTAATAGATAAATTTTAAATGTTGATTTTTGTTTATAATAGTGATATGATGATGTAGTCTCTTATTATTATTATTATCATTAGGGAAATCTTAACCAGTGTCCCGTGTCCCCGGGGCACCGGTTAATAAGTCAAATATAGTAGTATCTTGCATTGAAAGTTGTGATGTCATTGCATTAAAAGCTTAAAAAGTGTTCTTTTTAACTTAAAATTTTTACTTTTGATTTCTTTATCCAATGTCCCGGGACGGAGCATTTGTTAACATAACCCTTATTCTTATTATTATTATTAGCAGTAACATAAGTAGTGCTTATGAGTTGCCTTTGCCTTAAATTAAATATTCTTATTCCGTCATATTCGCTTACAATGGATTATGTTGCAGCAACTCGTGCCTGCTGACTAATCTCTGAGTCACTTTGTTGACTTTAGCAACCTGTCTTCTTTTCCATATAGGCGGTGACCTAGCTTCTCTTCTTTCTCTTTTTTATGAATTTTTATGAAACATTAGGTCACTTATTCCATTCTCTGTCTTTGTTTCCCCCTCATAATTTATCTGTCTACGCATAAACATATTATAACGAACATGTATTTTATTCTTGCACTCAAATATACATAAAATTTAACAGATATAGTGAAGTATTCGATACATTTTCTTCAAATATGTATATTTGAATTTTAAAACATATCAAATTATTTTTATTGACAAAAAGTAATTGAGTATAATGGTTTTTAAACCGTTGATTATATTTATTTTAGTATTGAATGAAAAACATAATATTTTAAATTGCTTTGTGTGTGGTTGAAGGTGGAGGAAAGATTTTAATGGAGAAAAAATGTAAAATTATTTTATATTTTTTACTCTTATAATATTTAAGGTCGCTTGAAAAATACAAATGTATTTACGCTTGAATTTAAACAAGTATTTTTTCCTTTCTAGATATCCTACTTTTGGAAGAGAGCTAAAATTAACTTGAAAAACTTTTTGCTCCATTTTCCTATACCCTCCGAAAGAAAAAAAAAGAACAAATCCACCAAAAATTAAAATAATCATTTCCTCCTTCCATTCTCTTCAACTAAACATGTCAAGGAGATTATAATGGTTTTGAATGTTTTTTTAAAGAAGTCAAAATGAAATATAACTTAACAAGAGTGATTCAATTCGCACAAGGTGTGCCAGAAAGAACCACCCAAAAGGAATACAATGTTAATAGTATGTTGCCATAAAGCACACCGAAAAAAATAGAAGAACGACTACTCCCTAACACTCATACATAATAGGATTCCGCCACCAGTCATTATAACTGAAAGCAAAAGTGAGCAGCTTAGCTTTTAACCACGAAAAAGACATAAACTTGACATAATCTAATAACTTGATCAAATCCTGAGCTTTGCGCTTTAAAATCTGGTTGTTTCGTTCCTTCCAGATGACCCAAACAGTAGTGTGCCAAATCACTTGGAGGTAAGAGTGAACATAGCGCGGTAAACCCGCCAAACGACCAAAATGATGAAAATGATCAGCTACCGAATCAGGGGCTATGAAAGAAATACCAACCCACTTATAAATGAGGTGCCATAAGCTATTGAAGATGTCACAACGCAAAATGAAATGAACCGCCGTCTCCTGGCTGCCGCATCCTCCTACACAAGCAGTGTCAGCCTGATAAAGAACCAACCTGCGAGCCAGATTGTCTTTTGTTGACAATGGTTTTGAATGTTGATCATGGTTCATTGGTTAACAATGTAATTAATTATGTATTGAATAGGCATCAACTCCTTATATGTAGTTCATGTTTACTATCCATGGTTCAGGATCACGTGAGACTCTATATCTCCGCCAAAAATCTTAAGATACACATCCTCATACGAAAAGCAATCACGGATATCCAACATCAAATAAAACGCATCAATGATAATACACCAGATTTCACCATTTTGTAATGCCTCAACGACTAACGTCTTAGGAATCCAACATCGATGAATCGTCGATCGTAACAAACCTTAATCAATTTCAAACAGACTTATTGTTAACGCCTATAAAAGGCATCCTTCACCACCAACACAAGATACACAACTTGTATCCTTTCAGTACCTCACACACTTTGATCTCACACTTACTTGAGCATCAAAATGCTTGTAGATACCTTCAATTTCAAGCTCAACATAAGTTGTTTGATCTCGATCATTTCAATATCAATCACGTAAGAGCAATAGTCTTTGTTCATGAGACAGACAAACAACTTCAATCATGGTAAAATGTAGGCAATATCCTAAAGATTCCGATCGATGGGTCCATGTACTATCAACATACGTTTGGATTAGCTTGAGTCCAATTTTGATCCAGAAATAATCTACATGATGATGTTATGGTCCCCCATGTTTTTAATATAAAGTAACTTTCTTGGTCATCTTTCCTCTTCAAATCAATCAACATCTCTGAGTTCATGAACATCTATTTAATCAAACCATCATACATTTTGCTAAAAATAGATAATTTCTCACCCATTTAACAAGACATTAATTACATCTACACTTATTCACATCTGATACCACTACATATTTTTTGTAAAATAAAATATCACCAGATGTTTACACAATTTTTATTAGAGAAATGTTGTATACCCATTTTGTGACAACTTCTATAATAATTTTCTCTAATACTTACATTATATTTTACTTTCTCTCTTTATTGTTTTGATTTTTATATCAATAAATATTTTTTTCGTAAATTTATAATTATACCTAAAATTATGACATAAATGATTGTTTAAATAACACACATAAAAAAATTAAACAAGGTTGCAGCCAGTAGATGTCAAAACATAAACCACAACTTTTTAAACTCCACCTGATTTCTGAAAGTGAAGGTACACTAAAGAACATTAAAGGAATCACCTTAGTGAGTACATACGTACTATTGATATATGCAACTATATCAGCTTCGAGATTTTGGGCAAAGAAATGTTTGGTACGGTTCTAGGGTGATGCTAGCTAGCTGTCAATAAAGGAGAACAAGCCAGTGGCATACGGCACATCCTTGGTTGGAGTCGGAGAAACTTTCTCAGGGACAAACACAAATACAAAAAATTTGAACATACTCATACAAGTACTTATTTTTTAAAAGATAAAATGGTTTAACGATGATGCGACTAATTTATTTATCATTTAATTTTTTTCATTGTTGTATATGTGTCCAAATAATTTTATTTGTGTTTGTATCTATGCAAGACTTTCTCGCTTGCTTGTGAAAAAGGTTACACTTCCTATTTACTAAGGTGATAAAGATTGAGTGATGATAACTAATGTCCTTTGAATACTAGTTAAAGAAACAAAAAAAATATTTTTTTTTCATTTTTAAAATTTTAACTCTGTAAGTTTAAAGATATTAATTTTGTAAATTTTTTTTTAAGATACCTATATTATATTTGTTCTCTTAAATTATCCCCGGAGACATTAATTAGCAATTTTTATGAAGAGTTTTTAAGAATTGTGATTGAATGATATAGGAGCATCACAATGATAGTAAATTAAAAAATATTTTTAAATGGATTTCACATATACACATAAATTATTTATAATATTTTAATATAAATACTTATTAAAGATTCAATTTAAAAAAATCACTGTCACACTAATATTTTTACATAGTTACGTTTCAAAAATAATGATGGTGGGATGAAGTTTATCTATTTTGTTTTAACTGCCCGACTCATTTAGTTAAATAATTTATCATTGAAGGTTTTCTAACTTGTACATTAGAGTGTTGACATGATGAGTTTTAAATTCAAAGATTAGGGGTATATGGTCCAAAATATATATATTTTTGGTACAAAACAGGTTTTAGACATTATGATCAAAAATATTTAAATCATTTGGACTTTTCTTTATAAAATTAAAAACAGGGAAAAAGTTAAATTTGAATTAATTAAAGTGACACTATCAATTATTTTACAACTTTATCTCTGAACGAATTAAAATTTTGTACCTTAAAGTTCCAATGTTAAATTCTTAGTTTACACATTAAGTGTTCACTTTATTTTGCTTGTAGATCATTCGGTCTTCGTTGTTTTATGCTACACAACACTTCTATTTTAAACAATCCTACATAAGTTCAACTTAATTACTCCACTTGCAACTTGTATACACACGTGTTTCAAGTCTGTTTTAACAAATAAAATTTAAATACATCTTTGATCTGATTTTTTTCTTTGAAACATGATTTTAGTCTCTATACTTTGAAATCTATATTTTTCGTTTTTGGAGGGTGCACGAGAAGGACGGGATGGTGGGAAAAGAAATTATCTGAAAAGAAATTGATGAAATTATATAACGAGAAGCCCAATCTACATTGTTTTTGAACAAGCCCATCTTCATCATCATCATTCACCAAGTTGAATTCGCTAAGCTCTTTTTTCCATCAGAAACGAGCACTGAACTCAAATTGCCGGAGTTGCTCGTTGCCGCCGGTGATCACTTCTCTCACGGCCACGTTTCCTCTCTCACTCACTCAAGTTTTCTCTCCTTCAATCTCAACCTTCATTTTCGTTTTCTTCTTCCAATTAAGTAAGTTCATCAATTTCAATTTTGGGTGATTTTTTTTTTCTCAAAGGCGATTTTTGTTGTTGAGTGAATGTGTATTTCTCTCTGTGTTATTTACGTGTTGAAAAGCTTAGATTTCAAGTATTGGCTTTGGATGAATGAATTTTTGTACTTCATTTGTTGCCTTTTAGGTGTTTGATAATTGTCCCAAGTGGTGTAATGTGTCGCCTTTCGCACATAATGTGTCGCCTTTTAGGATGAATGTATTTGGTTCACTTTAACGATGATTTCTGAATGCCTTTGCTGCCATAGCATCAGTGGTATCCCATTAATCTGACTAAAAGCAACCAAATTGACACCTTTTGCTACATATGAATCAATGTAGTGTAGACACCGACATCGGTTGTAATTAGAGTCGGTGCAAGTGATTAAGTGTAAGTAACTACGCATGTCAATATCTTTTGGTGTTGGATATCAACAAATGCCGGACAGTAGACATGTCTTCATTGTAAAGTATCGGTGCTTGTTTGCCTACTAATATCTCACTAAAGTTGGTAGTTTTAATTGAATTTTTAATACTATGCTCATGTTTATTTGAGAGATGCACCTTTAGGATTAAGATATATTAGTTTGTAGCACACAACAAGATTATCTATCCATCTATCTATCTCATGATAGTGCTTTACACATTTTTATGCATAAAATGTGAATCAAATGAAAATTAGGATCATTTATTCATATTTTCATTTATGCATTAAATGTGAATCAAATGAAAATTAGGATCATTTATTCACATTTTCATCCTTTATAATTTTGAAATAATCGAATTTTTATTATTTACTCTCTATTCTGTAGTGTTTAGTACAGTGACTAGGATCTAAATTGTGAAGTTATAAACTAATACTAGTGTTTGCTTTAAATATCAAATTCATAAACTAATACTAGTGTTTGTTCTCTTTGTTCTTCTTTCTTATTTGTTTTACGGTTAGATTATAGGTTGAAAGGATCAATTTTAAGGTTCTACAACAAATTTGAGTTTCCCCCTATTTTACATAAACCTAATTTTCATATAGTTCACAAGCCTTCAAAGCAAGGAATTAGAAATTTCATGAAATCTCTCGTCAAGTTTGTAGTTTGTTTCCTTTTTGTTGTTTTTACGTTTTGATCATTTTTTCTTTCGTTCTTGTGCTATGTTTTCTACGCAATATGCTCTGTTTACTTGTTCTTTGTATCAATTACTATGATTCTTTAATTGGGAGGTTTAAGCTGTAGAAAATCCAGATATACTAATATTGCTACGTTTAGAAAATTGATGTGGGATTTGCATCTGAATTTGAACAAACAGTGGGTTACCACCGTACAAAGTCCGTTTATGAAGTGTAGCAGTTTGATGGAGTCTAAATGAATAAAAGGATCCCCAATTCTTGGTGTCTTTTTTTGTTATGTGGGTTTCTAGTATAATTGTATGTCTCTTTTTATCAAGTCGATTAGCAATTTAGTAAGACTTTTAGTTGAAGATGTTGGCAAGAATCTCAATGGTGTTGAATAGGTGTCAAGTTGTGAGGAAATATGCAATTGAGTTTCTTTTTGTGCTGAAAAATAGAGCATCATCCTTGGCTTTATTGAGTTTCTGTTGAATTTCTTGCTGCTTTATGTTATTAGTAATTGATTTTTCACTTTGTAAGAGCAACGAAATAGTTAAACATAAGAAAATTGATGCATTTTTCAAATGGAAAGCTTCCGACCAAAGATGACTATATATTAGTTTTATGAATTTCAGTTATAATATTTTAATTATTACTTTCCACTCCTTCCAATATTTTGAGCAAGATCCACCACTATTCTTTGGCTTCTAAATTTAAACAAGTTCATTTTTCTTTTGGCAAAAGGGTAGCTTATTAAACAAAGCTAACATATTTAGAAACATACCTAGTACTTGACAACCTTCGAATTGAGTTGTTTTGACTTATGTGGCATCTATAGTTAGGTTGGAAGTTTGTGTTTTAAATTGGATATGCAAATACTTTGAAAGAAAGGACGTTGCTGTGGCACTTTTATCTAATTTACATTCTATATAAGCAAAGCAAAATAGTGTCATCTTGTTAATAGACAATTAATAGACAATTTCTTATATCCAGAGGAGCAACTAATGTACATTATCATACATTATTTGTTGCTTTCATATTTTTTTTTTAAAAATTGTAGAAAGGCATGATGACCTATGATTGTTACTAATCAGCTGCAAATTAAATGACACTATCATTGAGTCACAACTTTTAAATGACACTATCATTGAGTCACAACATTTGGCCCCCAACTGCCAACCATGAATGTAATTGATCATTATCTGCAGACAACTAGCTCATTTTGGTATGCTGCCTCACAATCAACTTCTGACTTTTCTGAATAGGCTGCCTTTTTTCTACTAGTGTTTTACTCCTTAGCTTTCTGTCCGCAGTAAGTACCACCTGCTTCTTATGCAGGACAGGATATATCAATTATTAGTTGTCATCTCATGAAATAGGATTATGTCTTGATATAATACTTTACTAGTTATAAAGTAATGAAACTTAGGTGATTGGTATCAAATTTTTTCTGTTTGCCTTTCTCAAGTTAGAGTTTCATTTCTTCATTAATTCTCCTTTGTCATTTTAATTTAGCGAGCTGGCCCTAATTTACAAGGCCTTGTGAGCTTTTTGGCCTTCACTCATGTGTGCTAGAGCTGAGTGGGATGGATGACCAATACTAATTCTGTGACTATAAAACCCAACTCGATCCCTACATGTGTGGGTGTAAAAGAATATGAACAGTGGCCTCTGTCATTAGGGTTTTTGGTTCTAGGGTTGCACTTTTTTCCAATTTTCATCCCACTCACCATTAGTGTCACATTCAGAATAATGCAATTTCTCATTTGCGACTAGATCATATGCAATAATACATCACTAGAAAAGTTAATTCTGGTTTCTTCTTACATTGTATTCTAATTAATCTGATTGGCATTGCAGCCATGTTTTTGGCAAGAGCATTTCGACAAACATTCTTTGCTGCTGCTGCCAGATCAAAACATTATTCCACTACAGCTGGTGCTGTTAGAAACCCTCTTCCGGAGTTCTTTGAGGCAGACAGAGATAACGAGACACCAGTTGTCTATGGTATGAAATATGCACCTCTTCTTTTCATTAGAATAGGAATTAAAAATCTCACTGGTTTTCATTATAGCCACACATCACCTGTAAAAAAAATTATGATTTTCCTCGTCACTTTGTTTTCTTATAGTTTTACCATTTTTGTTAGGTCGGAGTTGGAAGGCTTCTGAATTGCGTCTGAAATCTTGGGATGACCTTCATAAGTTGTGGTATGTGTTGTTAAAAGAAAAGAATATGTTGATGACTCAACGACAAATGCTTCAAGCTCAAAACTTGCGCTTTCCAAACCCGGAGCGCTTACCTAAGGTATTTCTTCACTTTTGACCCCTGGTCTGCTTTACTCGTGTTGTTTTTGTTACCCTTAGTTATGTGGACGTTGATATAGGAAATCGCAGCGGTGGTGCTTTTATCAACTTTTGGTGAACACTATTTGTTTTAGAACATGCGAGAGAAATTGAATGTAGAATGTTAAACTTTGTATGGGTTGGGGGGAAACCGTTCACTGTTATCGATGATTTTTGTCGATTTAATTTATGTGAAATCAGGTGAGAAAGTCAATGTGCCGCATCAAGCACGTGCTTACTGAGAGAGCAATTGAAGAACCAGATGCTAGGAGGTCTGCTGAGATGAAGAAAATGATAAATGGCCTTTGATGACTTAAAAGGATATGTTTTCATTGCATTTTTGGGTATGCTGTAAGAATAGGACATCTACTTTCATGGATGTTAGAAGATTACTGACCAAGCCTGTGTGTTCAAATACCTGATTTATTTAAAGTTTTGTATGTTTAGAATTATAACTTTGTTTTGTTTGCCCTGAGAGTCAATCTCAGCAGAAATGTAATCAAGAAGTTACTCTTCCCAGCCAACAACAATAATGCTTTTACTACTAATATAACCATTGTAGTCAAATGAACCCCATCTGCAGAATGTTCACGAGCATAATATTAACTTTGCGAGACTGTCAGAGAAATAAAGGTGGTTATTATTGATAATAAGCTCACATCTCATGGGTTACCCACTCATCATTTGGAGCTTAAATGGGTAAAAACCAAGCTGATAATTCTGGGTGGGTGAACAACACCAAGCTCATACTTTTTTTGACAAGAAAAAAAGTATAGCTCATATTTGTGGAGTTTTAGAGTACTGTTATTTAATATACACGCTCTTTGGTCTTATATATAAGCAAACATAACTTAAACCATTGTATATACATGTATATGTATATAGCAGCAGAGATGAAAACCAAAAAAAAGTTAGGGAGCGGAAAAATAACAACTATGGACTAATATAAAAAGGGGAAAAAATCTATTTCAACTTAAACCATTGTATATACAAGTTTATTTTAAATTAAAGAATTTCAAGTCCATCATTTACTTCTCTTTTTCATTGTAAATATTTACCTCTTGTTATCTGTTGAGGGGGAGGGAGGGAGCAATTTTAGCTTGCTATTTAAGCAATCTGGAGGTATATCTCTTTGCTGCAGAATTTTTTCTTATAAAATTATACATTTTTTTAAGGGACAAATTATACGACATATTGTTTTTTTTTTTTGAAGGAACGACATATTGTTATTGATTAATAATAGACGAATAAAATGTTGATATTTTTTATAATAGATTTGTACGTAAAACTCACCATCTATGATGATTCATTCAATATTTTCGTACTTTCATAACAATTTACAGCAACATTAAATATCAATTTTTTTTGTAGCGTCATTATAAATGAAATGGCAAAGGCATTATAAACTCAACATAACTGGAGGTGCCGGAGTTCGAACTTCAATCATGACCTCTGATTTAACAATTTTGACATTTTATTTTTAGCCAAGACATGTAGACTTAAAATGTCGAATCGGATTCTACTCACAAAAAATGTCGATCAAGATTTACAACCTGATCAATTGAGCAATTTAAGGTACTTATTAAGCAAGATTCCGCCCCTCAAGAAATCCCTGATACCACAGTTCAGAAAACCTGAACTGGACCATTATTGATTCGTCTCAAATCAAACCAAACCGCTAGAGATTTGGTGCACTGGTTTTAAATTTCAAACTAACAACATAATAACTTTTTCAAAAATTGAAATGTACGTTTTCAAACCAACTTTTTTATACCGAATTTTACCAAAATCATGTTATTAACTGACCAGGATTGTTCTCTCCCTAAAAAAAACATACAAGGATTCGTTTCAAAAAAAAAAATATGGGAAGAAAATCAATTATTAGGACTATTTAAACAAACAAAACCGCTAAATCAAATTGAACCGAACCAAAAGCTAAGGTACCACTTTCTTCTGTAGAATTTTTTTCGAAAGCATTCAAAAGCTGATGCAAACTTGGCTGTCCCAAAAGCTATACTGCTATTTAAAATAATTTTGATAGTCTTGTGTCCCATTTTCAAAATTACAAAAGCTAATACCAAAGGTACAGTCATTCACCTTTTCTTAGATAGTTACCTTAAACTAGACAAAATGTTCTTGTTCTAAAACTAAATTGCTGATAACTGTGTGCTACCATATATCATATGCTTAATAATAGATTGAAAGTGTTCGGTGGTGCTTCAGAGATTCACACTGAACTCCAGTAGCCCAGAGCCAAAGATCCAGCTCCACACTGAGCACCTGAAATGCCATAATACCAGATTTAAGTCAGAAAGATAGTGAAACTGTGAAATGAAAAAAATAATTAGTGAAGTGAAGAGTAATGGCAACGGACAAGATAAACAACTTTGGCATAAAACGTAGTAAGCAATAGCAACAAAAGTATGCAACTTTTTCCTGCTGATACATTTACCAAATTCTAAAATGTGTTGCTACTTCATACAATTTTTACATGAATGATCAAATTTAACTTCGATAAATAAACAACTGGAAATGAATGTTAGAGGAAATGATTCCTTGCATGACAATTAAAGGGAATCACCAGTCAATTGTCGTTTACTTTTTATTTATTCAATAGAATAGACTTCAAAAGATGAACTCTATACATTGAACATGGGGAACAATGAGGAGGAGATACAATCAGAGAAAAGAACTCACCGGTGTTCCTGATTTTACGCTTATCAGCTCCCTCATTTTCTCCACAGCATGTATAGAGCAAGCACGAAGTTCAACTTCCTCCTCAGTCCCTGGACATATTTCTCCACTGGCCTCGATAGTACTGGCAAGTGTTGGACTGAACTTTAAAATGCCAAGCTGCTGAAGCACAGCTGGAACAATGTAGTCTGCCATTATGGTCAGAGAGCTGATGTCTTTAAACTCACCATATCCTTGGCCCCCAAATGCACCCCATAAATCTGCTGCAAATATCTGAGCTCTTTTATATAAAAATACTTGACGGCCTTTGTACACTGAATGGTCTCTAAAGCCTAGAATATTTCATAACAAGGGTTAGTGAAACAAATTGGTCATAATTTATTTGAGAACTTAAATAATAAAAGACAAGAAAAGAAGAAAATGTTCTACCAGGAAAATGACGTGCAACAAGGGCAACAAGATTCATAGCTGATTTTCCACACTGCTCAACAAGATTCGATGCTTTTCCGTCAAAATTCTTTTCCAGTTCAATTCCAACCTAGCAATAGAAGTGAACGATATTAGATATATGATTATAACATTTTAAGAGATGCTTATCAATTATTAATATCATAGTTACATTTACAAAATTGCATATAACTGTGACTAAAGGTAACTTCAGCAGCAATGATTTGTTTTACCTCATGAAGTAACCTAACGCGTTCATCTTCCAACGGAAGAGGTCTAGGCCAATTCAAAAGCTCACGTAGTTGTGGACCTAACAATATGAATTGAATCTGTTAGTGTGTTATGGGAAAAGTAGTTCTTCATTGAAAGCAGGCAAATCCACCATAAGGTGCTGTAAACAGAGATGCCGATACATCTTTTTGAAAATACTGCCACTTGAAGAAAAAGATTAGATATCGTACTCTCAGACGAGCAATTACAAATTGACTGTGTTTCCTGCTCAAGCACTTAAAGGCAATCAAATATGTACTAAGCAAAACTATTGCGTTTAAACTGGGCATACTATGAATGCAGGTTTTACAGTGTTCTGTTCACAGTCCTGAGACCTCATTACCTACCACTAAGTGATATGTAACTGTATGTACCATCACTTGCTCTAACAACCTCTGCACCTAACTACCCACCCTTGAATAATCTTAACAAACTGTAGTCTCAAATATTAATTGATAATAAAAACATGAACTAAATTGAAGGTGAAGTTTAACGCATTCAATTGTCAGTTCCAAACCAATCTATGCATGAAGATGCAAGTTTGCATACAGGAAATGCAAGGTCCAAGCAGAATTACCAGTATACTTTTGCAGACGGTCAGCATCGAATGCAGACTTATCATTTTGAAGAGCTGCCTTTAGCCCAGATGCCAAATTATCATAATTCAAATCCTTATCTGTTGTCAAACAAGAGCAAAGAGTGATCATTGAAAAGAACAGAAAGAATGCCAAGGTTAATAGCCAGAGGGAAAAAGATATGCTAAAATCCTATGACTACAAGATATTTCACCAATCCTATTTCATGTATTTGTCAACTAGAATGCCAACTAAACAACTGACATGGTAATCATCCTAATATACGGCCAATAACACCCGAAAGCACCACACCCAACAACAACAATCAAAACCTTTTCTCATTATGTAAAGGCTGCTATGTGGATCAGACGAAACCATCGTGTTCAAACTCCAACTCAACACCAAAATACAATAGTTCTATACGATATTATGATTATTTCTGATCAACAAATGAAAGAAAATAAGGAACTCGATATCCACCTAATCTCCCTTAGAATCAAACAGAGAGAAGCATTTATCTCAAGGTAAAACTCAAGCACAATTTCTTACCTCCAGTTGATTCTGTTATGTACTGGACATACAGAACTGTCAAAAACTACCAAAAGGTGCATTGTAAAAAACTGTTTTATTGTACCCACGTAATAAAATAATTGTTGTGTCTAGCACAGTAAAAGCAGTGTATAAGCAATTGTATGTATGAGTTTGACACTTTATCAGAATGTTTTTTCAATGCCTTTTTAGTACAAAAAGTTGAGTTTTGCTATGGTTTTTTTTATTGAAATATACTATACAAAAGTGTAGATATATAATAATGATCGTTGATTAAAAATGCTAGGATGATGGATATGTTTGAAAGCGGCAGCATTTGTCAATAAAGGAAGCCACTCCAGCAATTGGTCACACAATATGGATAAAGCAATACACAGGAACCAAAATGTTGTGGACAAAATGTCCAAACCAATTGCTTTTGAAAAATAACATCACAGATATGGAAATCCAAATTTGCAACTTCTTGAATATTCACAAACTATTTTCATATTCACATTATATTCCAACAACTCATTCTACAGGTATATTAACTCATTTACGCCGTAACACCAAGAAAATTCTTCTTGTGACCCGTTTGACTTGGTTTATTTGAACTTATATACAGACATAAACACTTGTGAGATTATATGAGTGTTTACATAAACAACTTATGACACATCCATAAACAACTTTTAACGTATTTTCATAAGCTTTTCAGGACAACTTGTGACAAAAACTTTTTGCTTATATGAAAGTGATTTATTGTATCTTTTGTTATAGAAATAGCTTATATAAAAATGATTACATGATAAGTGTTTTTTGCTATAAGTGCTTAATTAAACTATTTATCCAAACAGATCTATATTCTTAAATTTAAAAACCAAACTCTTGTAATGAGAAAATACGTCTCCTTTTTTCTATATAGGAACATTCCAATCCAATGAACTCATTGCATAATAACCAGGCAATATGCAGATAAATTCAAATAAATTTCAGAAAAGTAGCAACTACATTATATATGCAAAAAACAGGGGACCATCAACACCCTACACTACACTTGAAAGAAATATAAACTAAGCGCATACACTTCTGATAGAAGACATGTTCCACATGCCGGTGTTGTCAGCGTCCAACACAGGCATGAAAATATAATTGCATTCAATTTACTAATTTATTTTACCAGTGTCGTGTCCAGTGTTCGTAAGTGATTACTTAAAAAATTACTACATACGTACCAGGCCAGAAGCAAAAGTTCAAAGCATCCAAAACAAACAAGTACTGAACAGTGAGAGGACCATTATCAAAATAATGAATCCCTTCAAAATCCCATTCAACTTTCGGAATAGAATCAATGGTGCTCACTACTTTCTCAATCCCTGAAAAACCACATAATCACAAAGCATAAACACAACGCATTTGAATATGAGAAAAATATAATATAATAAACAACATTAGTCGAACGAAGAATGAACCTGAAGAATCAACAACGACATGAGAGGAGTGACTAGCGACCCAAGCAGAGGTTGCTCTAACGTCGTCCATCGAGTTTTCACAATGCTGCTGCGCCGTTTCAGTGTGATGAAAGAACCCTAAAAACCAAAGTTTTATGGAAAATAAAACTAGATAGAATAAAACGATAGCGTTTTGTTCTCAGTTTCGCGGGTTTTCATGCTGAACGTGAGGGGTAGATAGAGGTGACATTGGCGTGTTTTGGGACAGGAGTTAGGACACTGACTTTGAAACAGAGTACTTTTTTCCATAAATTGGGATGCATTATGGACCACGAAATGACTAGTTTTAGGCCTATTGAGGATAATAAAGTCCACGACCATACCCAATGTGATCACGTGATGAATGTATCTTTTGACCCATGCTCCCTTGCCTTTCCAACTCAAATTTCAAACTAAATTGCCTAATGCCCACGTGGTCTGTGGGATTTCTCCATGTTATTTGGAAAAGATTGGTCCGCTAACCAAGGCTCCCACGACAATGGTTGAAGAAACTAGAAAATTTGTCTTGAAAATATAAGTTTTGACTTTTTATTAAGTAATAATTATACCATTTTTTATAAACAAATTTATTTATTTTGGTTGCTTAACCCTGATGGCACTTTTTAGCATTCTTCGAAAATAAATAAATACTAAAAGAGTTTTTCTATCATATGTAAATTTGCACATGTTAAGACGTTTAAAATACTTCATCCGTCTCTAAATTTAAGTCGTTTAAGGTTTATGCACGGTTATTAAGGAAATGATTAATTGTGTTGATTTTGATGGTAAAATTATTATCATTTACTAAAATACTCTTATTAATTGTAGTTAGTGGAGTAGTTAAGTAGAATGAAATTCAATAAATAAGGATATAATAATAGAAAATAATAATAAATATTGTATTTGTATTCTAAAGTGACAATTATTTTGAAAAAAAGAAAAAATGATGAATTTATTATTCTAAAGTAACAATGTGACACAAGTATTGTTCATAGATTTCACCAAATAAAAAGATGAATGTTAGAGAGTGTCTATGACACTCCCCTTTAAGAAATACTATAAGTCAAAAGCTTATCAATGATGAGTTAGGCTTTTTTTTTTTTTTTTTAAGTAGCCTAGTGGCCAAGACTCGCACATTTTAAATGTGGAAAAGTGGGGTGTCAGGGGTTCGAACCCCGACCCTTGCATACATTATGCATTATTCCTATCAACTGAGCTAAGTTCGCGGAGACAATTAAGCTTAGTTATATATGACCTAAAAGAGTGGAATGTGAGAGTGTTATAAAATAAAATTGAAAATACGGTTGTGTCTTAAAACTATATTGGGACGAGAGAGGGAACTCAAACCAAGCCATGTTTTAATCCGGTCCATCACGTGTCTCTTATTTTTGTTCTTGTATATTTTATTTATCGGGTCAAACTCGACCCCTTGCATGCAATATCGAGACAGGTTTTGTTCACCCTTATTAGAGGTGTTTGGATTGAGTAGCTTTCTCAACTGATTACATAAATTTTTTATCATCACTTTTGTTCTTTTGTTCTTTGTTTTTAAGTCAATTTATATATACCATTTGAAATTTTAATTTGTTTATTGTTTTTTTAGAATATTATAAGAAGAGTTTTTCTATCATGTGCAAATTTGCACATGTTAAGAAGTTTAAAGTAGTAACTTTGACTTGGAATTTGTGTTTTTTATATTAAACATGTAACTTTTAATCAATAATTGTTGGTTTTCAATGAAAAGATACTATTTTTAGTTACCTTAACATGTGCAATATTGCACATGTTAGACAAACCCTTATAAGAATACCTTAAAAAAAATAGAATTTCTCCAACAAGACATGATTTAAATATGAACTTTTATGTTTTTGACATTTAAAATTTGAGTCTTACTAACCAATGTCCCAAGGCCAATGATTAAGGAATCTATAAATAGAAAATTTGTCTTGAAAATATAAGTTTTGACTTTTGATTAAGTAATAATTACACCACTTTCAATAAAAAATTATTTTTTTGTTGTTTAACCAATCCTCCGAGGACGTTGTTTAGCATTCTCTTTAAAATTTATATTTAATTCATGTTTTGTTAAAATATTTTAATTTCTTTGGCATATAATTTACAATATTTTAAATATTTTTGTAAAAAATTATTGAAAAATTTAAAAGATATAAATGCTTTTGACTTAAAAACATTAATCAAATTTGTGGACGGAAAACATTTGGGGTGAAAAATTGAAGATTTTTTTTTTTTTTTATCAATATTGAAATGAAA
>Ga0228710_1001860_pt1 | contig 32510 bp, 22 predicted proteins | sample MedpolnodulmetaG_FD_177995 | JGI IMG/M metagenome (GOLD analysis project Ga0228710, IMG submission 177995) | Root nodule microbial communities from Medicago polymorpha collected in Santa Monica, California, United States - pink nodules | ecosystem: Host-associated > Plants > Roots > Nodule... | reverse complement strand
TTGGATTGTGAGAAAGTGTATGAAGTCGTGGAGCTATATTATATAGTTGATGTTGATTAATATATATATGACAATTGATGTGGAGGTTTGTTGAAAATATGATGAAGACTCTTATTTGAATTATGAATTGTTGATTGTGTGGACGTAAATACTTGATAATGCAATTGTTGTCGAACTCGAAGTTGGTCAATGTAAATGGAGGTGTACTTTTACATTGTTGTTGGTGGATGTATATGTTGAAAGTTTTGCATTATTAGGTCTTTGCTTGTATGTCCATGCATCATAAATCATATTGAGTCATATGAGAAACGTAAAAGGAGGTGTACTTTTACATTGTTGAATCGTAAGAGGAGGTGTACTCTTACATGAGATGTTCGGTTGGCATCTAGTTGTCGGTGTTATGGTACCACATGCATATATGTGTTGTATATAGGCGCATATCATATTGGCATGAGTCTTAAGTTATGTATGTGAATGATGGTTGTTGTTGGTAGCTGTGTTTGATGAATATATACTTGTGACATTATAATTGTTGTGTGTATATGCATATGAAAGTTAATTGCTCCGGTTCATTAATTGAGACTTAGTTTGATTCATTTATGTCAAATTGTTTATGTTGATTATGATTGATGTAAAGCTTACCCCTAGTGGTTTTGACCGCCTACCTGTTTGTATGAATGGGTAGACGGAGTGCAGGAGTAGTTTGCTTTTGGTGAGTGTTTGGATAGCGGGAGCTAATCTCCGTTATCGTTTCTTGGAGTTTTAGATTAGGCTCTGATTAGGACGTCGGTCTTTATGTTTGTTGGATTAATTTATTATTGAGATTGGACCCATATGTCAGGATTTAAATATTTTATATGATGATGTATATTGATCTCATGGCATGTACACTTTGGAGATGTATGGTTTATATCCGCTGCGACTGTTGAAAATTTATATATGCATGCTAAAACTTGTTTTTGTTGATGGCGTAGCGTCTATTTCTTGAATATATGCTTTATTCGCGTGTTTTATCGCTTTAATAGAAATAGGGTGTTACAAGTTGGTATCAGAGCCTGGTCAGTCTCGTCCGGACTAGTATTCGTTGAATGTCCAGGATTACCATTGGTACTTGTTTTTTTGTGCTCTTGTTCTTATCTGTTGGTTGGTTTCGTGTAGAAGTAAGATGGTCGGTGGCAGAGATGACGCAACGATTGCATAGGCTTTGGCTGCAATGGCCCAGGTTTTGGCTCAGCCTAATGAACAGGCAGCGATTGGTCATCAGAATGAGGGAGAAGCTGAGGAGCGGAGGCTCGATCGTTTCTTGCGAAACAATCCGCCAACATTCAAGGGAAGGTTTGACTCGGAGGGAGCTCAGACATGGGTGCAAGGCATAGAGAGGATCTTCCGTGCTATGGTGACTGGTGATGATCAGAAGGTCAGGTTGGCTACCCACATGCTTGCTGAGGAGGCTGAGTATTGGTGGACGAATGCTAAGGGGAGACTTGAGATCGATGGAGAGGCTGTGACTTGGACAAGGTTCAAGGCTGAGTTTTTGAGGAAGTATTTTACTGAGGATTTGAGGACTATGAAGGGAAGTGGAGTTCTTGAACTTGAAGCAAGGGAGTTTGTCTGTGGCTGAGTATGTTGCTAAGTTTGAGGAGCTTTCAAGGTTCTGTTCGTACATTAATGCTAAAGATGCCATGATCTCGAAGTGTGTGAAGTTTGAAAGTGGGCTTAGGCCGGATATCTATCAGTATATGGGTGTTCAAGAGATTAGAGAGTTCGATACTTTGTTGCACAAGTGTCGTATGTTTGATGACGCCGGAAGGGCTAGAGCTAATCATTACAAGGCTCGGCATGATAAGAAAGGAAAGGGTCATGGATTTGGGAAAATGTATAACAAGGACAGGGAAAGAAGAAAGAAGCTAGTGGAGGCTCTAAGTCGAATACGGCTGATGTCAGGTGCTTTAAGTGTGGCACGTTGGGTCATTTTGCTAATGATTGCAAGAAGAGTGATAGTTGCTACAAGTGTGGGAAAGCGGGTCACAAGGCATTTGAGTGTCCGAATGCCGAGAAGGAAGTTACTTGTTACAATTGTGATTTCGAAGGGTGGTATTGTCGTGGATCCGTCGAAGGTTGATGCGGTGTTGCAGTGGGAATCACCTAAGTCAGTTTTTGAAATTATAAGCTTTCTTGGATTGGCAGGTTATTACCGGAGGTTCATTGATGGGTTTTCCAAGTTGGCGTTGCCATTGACACAGTTGACTCGGAAAGGACAAGCTTATGTTTGTAGTGCTAAGTGTGAGAAGAGTTTCCAAGAGTTGAAGAAAAGGTTGACTTCAGCTCTAGTGTTGATTTTGCAGAATCCGAAGGAATCGTTTGTTGTGTATTGTGATGCTTCTAAGATGGGTCTTGGTGGTGTGCTTATGCAGAATCGTCAGATTGTGGCTTATGCGTCGAGGCAGTTGAAAGTGCATGAGAAGAACTATCCGACTCATGATTTGGAATTGGCGGCCGTTGTGTATGTGTTGAAGATTTGGAGGCACTATCTGTATGGTTCTAAGTTTGAAGTGTTCAGTGACCACAAGAGTTTGAAGTACTTGTTTGATCAGAAAGAGTTGAATATGAGGCAAAGAAGATGGTTGGAGTATCTTAAGGATTTCGACTTTCAGCTGAGTTATCATCCCGGAAAGGCGAATGTTGTTGCTGATGCCTTGAGTAGAAAGATGTTGCATATGTCTGCTTTAATGGTTAAAGTGTTGGAATTGATTGAACAGTTTTGAGATTTGAGTTTGGTTAGTGAGTTGACACCGGAAGGTGTGAGATTGAGAATGTTGAAGCTGACAAGTAATATTTTGGAAGAGATTAAGAATGGTCAGAAGGAAGATTTGAAACTTGTGGACCGAGTGGTGTTGGTTAATCAAGGTAAGGGTGGGGACTTTAGATTGGATGAAAATGGTGTGTTGATGTTTCGTGATCGGGTTTGTGTACCGGATGTGCTTGAGCTTAAGAGGCAGATTCTGGATGAAGGTCATAGAAGTAGTCTGAGTATTCATTCAGGAGCGGGTAAGATGTATCAGGATTTGAAGAGGTTGTTTTGGTGGCCTGGAATGAAGAAGGAGATCGCGAAATTTGTTTATGCTTGCTTGGTTTGTCAGAAGTCGAAGATTGAACATCAGAAACCGTCGGGTTTGATGCAACCATTGTTTATTCCAGAGTGGAAATGGGATGGCATATCTATGGACTTTCTTGGGGCGTTGCCAAAGACTGTAAAGGGTTTTGATTCGATTTGGGTGGTTGTCGATCGGTTGACGAAGTCGGCACATTTTGTTCCTATCAAGACTGGTATGTCTGTGGCGAAGTTGGTTGAGATCTACATTGAGCAGATTGTCAGGTTGCATGGTATTCCCTCGAGTATTGTGTCAGATCGGGATCCGAGGTTTACTTCTAAGTTTTGGGAGAGTTTGCAAGCTGCTTTGGGAACTAAGTTGAGGTTGAGTTCTTCTTATCATCCTCAGACCGATAGGCAGACAGAGAGGACTATTCAGAGTTTGCAAGACTTGTTGAGAGCTTGTGTGTTCGAGCAAGGTGTCAGTTGGGTGGAATGTTTACCGTTGATTGAGTTTACGTACAACAACAGTTTTCATTCTAGTATCGGTATGACACCGTTTGAGGCTTTGTATGGTCGGAGGTGTAGGACGCCTTTGTGTTGGTTTGAGTCAGGTGAAAGTGCTTTGTTGGGACCGGAAGTTGTACAAGAGACTACAGAAAAGGTTAAGATGATTCAAGAGAAGATGAAAGCGTCTCAGAGTCAACAGAAGAGTTATCATGATAAGAAGAGGAAGGACATTGAGTTTCAGGCTGGTGATCATGTATTTTTGAGGGTGAATCCTTTAACCGATGTTGGACGTGCCTTGAAGTGTCAGAAGTTGACTCCTCGTTTTGTTGGACTGTTTGAGATTATTGAGAAGGTTGAGGTTGTAGCATATCGGATTGCGTTACCACCGTCATTGTCGAATCTTCATGATGTGTTTCATGTGTCTCGGTTGCTGAAGTATGTGTATCATGCGTCTCATGTGATTCAGGTAGATGATTTGGAAGTAAGGGATAATTTGACCGTTGGGACTTGGCCAGTTAGGATTGAGGATCGCAAGGTGAAGCGGTTGCGTGACAAAGAGATCGTTTTGGTGAAAGTGATTTGGGTTGGACCAACTGGTAAGAAAAATTCTCATATCTCTTCCTAAGAGGTTTGATATGAAGGTCACAACAATTGAAAAAGCACAAGACATCTCCAACATGCAGGTTGATGAACTTATAGGTTCCCTTCAGAACTTTGAGCTGGTTGTAGACAACAAAACTGAGAAGAAGGGCAAAGACATTGCTTTCACAACAAACACTGTTGATGACGAGGCACATGAAGATATTCTGGATGATGAAAATCTGTCAGAGAATCTTGTGTTACTTGGAAGACAGTTCAACAGGATTCTGAAACAGGTGAACATGAAACCTAAAGGTAATGGTCCAAACATTAGATTCAACATTGACAAGCAACAGAGCAATGCAAAGAATGATAGAACTGATGAAAAGAACAATAACTACAAAGGTGTCCAATGTCATGAATGTGAAGGGTATGAACACATCAGAACTGAATGTGCCACCTTCCTCAAGAAGCAAAAGAAAGGGATGATTGTGTCTTGGTCTGATGATGAGGATGCTGATGGAGATGGGGAGAGTGAATCTGCTAAACATGTCACTACTATGACTGGAAGAATTGTTTCTAAGTCTGATTTTAGTGATGAAATTTTGTACCATGAGAAGTTGATTGTTCCATACAATGACCAAGATGTCAACAATATTGAAACTCACAAGCAACTAGAAGAGCATAAAGGAACCATCAATCATCTACAGGAGGAAAGGATTGGTCATCTTGCAAAAATATCTGAACTGAACAATGAGGTAATATTACTGAGCTTTCAACTTGATCATGTCCTAAAGCAAGTTAGAATGATGATCACTGAGATTGATGTTCTGGATAAGATGTTAGAAGGTCAAATAAGAGGAAAACCAAATGGTATAGGCTTCAGTCATGAACACCTAAGACAGGAACATCAAAACAATAGTTAAGATCAGGCTTTAGATTATTATCATAAGGCTAAAAAGAAAAACCTGTTAGGAAAATAAAGTTTGTAGCATCAACTAGAACAGGTGATACTACTGTGAAAGAACAAATGTTGCAACATTCCATAGAACCTAATGACTCTAAGATGGAAAAAGTGTCTTCTTCTTGGAAGTGTCGCCATTGTAACAAAAAGGGTCACATAAAACCTTTTTGCTATAAGTTGTATGGATATCCTATGCTGTACCAACCCAAGTTACATAAACCAGTAGCTAGTAATGTTAAGAAGGAGTGGAGACCAAAATGTGTAGGATTAATAGCTCATACATCTTTAAGAGATTCTTCTAGTAAAGACTGGTACTTTGATAGTGGGTGCTCTAGACACATGGCAAGGGAGAATAAATTTCTTGAAATGATTAGACCATATGCTACTAGTTATGTTACTTTTGGTGATGGAGCAAAAGGGAAGATAGTGGGTGTTGGAAATCTTGTCAGTGAAGGATTACCAAGACTTGACAATGTGCTTTTGGTTAAAGGTCTGACTGCAAATTTGATCAGCATAAGTCAACTATGTGATCAAGGTTTGAGTGTAAATTTCAACAAATCAGAATGTCAGATCATAGATGAGAAAGGAAAAGTGAGTATGAAGGGGACTAGTGTAAATTCCCATGCTTGATTAGACCATATGCTACTTATGGTATCTCAAGAAAAGGCTCTCCTGTCTTCATGTATGTTGAGTAAAAATGAAGAAGTAAAACTGTGGCATCAAAAACTGGGTCATCTGAATCTTCAAGGAATGAAGAAAGCTATTTCAGTAGAAGCTATTAGAGGTATACCTAAGTTAAACATTGTTGAAGGCAGTATTTGTGGAGAATGTCAGGCAGGTAAACAAACTCTGATGTCTCATCCATAAGTCAGCATGGATTTAATAAGGCCTATGCAAGTGTCTAGCAGTGGAGGGAAGAGATATGTTCTGGTTGTTGTTGATGATTTTTCTAGGTTTACTTGGGTGAACTTCATTAGAGAAAAAGCAGATACCTTTGAGGCATTCAAGGATCTTTGTGTGTTCAACTTCAAAGAGAGAATCATAGAGGAATTGTAAGGACCAGGAGTGATCATGGAACTGAGTTTGAAAACTCTAAATTTGATGATATATGCACTTCTGAAGGTATTGAACATGAATTCTCATCACCTATAACACCTCAACAAAATCGTGTTGTGGAAAGGAAGAACAGAACATTGCAAGAATCAGCCAGAGTTATGCTTCATGCTAAACATTTACCTTATCATTTATGGGTTGAAGCTATGAATACTGCTTGTCATGTTCACAATAGGGTCACACTAAGAGCTGGTACTACAACTATTCTGTATGAGTTGTGGAAAGGAAGAAAGCCCACTGCTGATGAGTCGATAAATTAGTGTTTTTAATATATTATTTGAGTCCATTTTATTTAGATTTGATTTCGTTTTATTTAATATTATTTCCTTTTTAGAATTATTTTACTTCAATTGCAAATTATTATATTTCAGGAACAAATATTCTAAAGGTTAAGTCTTGGAGCAAAATAAAAGGGTTTAGAGCTGATTCAGGATGAAAATACAAAGATCCGGTACAAAACTATGACGTCCCCCAAGTCAGAAGCTTGGCACGGCCCGTGCCACCAGCCACACGGCCGTGCCACCTCCCAGAACACCTTTTGCTGCTTTTCTGCTTCTCGGACAAGCTACCTATTAGTTTACTTCTGACCTAAAAGCCCGTGGTTTCTTGTGGAACATTCTAATGTTATATTTCTTAGGGCTTAAGTCATTGTACACTATAAATATAGTAGTTAGCTATCACAACAAATCATCTTTTGTTCTTGTAAATAATAAGTGACAATTGTTTCTTCGAATAAAAGTTCACCTTTATTTTATGTTCTTCTTCTTCTTCTTCTCTTCTATGTCTACAAGGAACATTAGTGAGTAGACTCTTCTTGTCTTGGGATTGTTGGATAAGTCTAATGACATAATCCTAATCAAACCAAGCCATAAACCCTAATTTTATATAAATCTACTTTCTAATCTAATTCACCGTTTTTATAATGAATTAACAAATACCAAACTCATAAAGCGACATCGGAGGGTTAGTATTTGTTAATTCATCATCTCAAATATCAATTCATAAAGCGACAGCCGAGCTTTGATATTGGAACACGTGAATTTAGACAAGGGTTGCGAAACATGAGAATAGTCTAGCAAACCTTGAGACATATAAAGTTTCGTTCTTCAAGGATTCTAATAGCAATGAACCATGAGAATAGGCGTGGTTGCTAGAGGAACACACTCACTGCACTTCGAAAGAAGCTTTGATACGCTTAAGAGAAACTTGTCTTTAGAAAGCAGGTCGAATATAAAGTTTAGGTTTAGGGTTTATTATTATGATGAACCAATAATCGCAAGGCACTTCTTTATTATTATTGTTATTTTCTTTCAAAACAAAAACCAAACCTTTTAACTTTTAAAAACTTTCATTCTAATCATTGTTAAAAGTTAATTAAATTCATAACTCCCTGTCGAAACGATACTCTATTTTTACTACTTCGGTAGAACCATGCACTTGCGGTTTTACTCATCAATTGTGAAGTATTTCCATGTTTTTGGTAGCAAGTGTTACATCTTGGCAGATAGAGACTATAGGAGGAAAATGAATCCAAAAAGTGATGAGGGGATTTTTCTGGGGTACTCTACTAACAACAGAGCTTATAAAGTATACAATTCCAGAACCCAGGTTGTGATGGAGTCCATTTATGTAGTCATAGATAATTTAGCTCAAGACAAAGTCACTGAAGTGGTACCAGGTGTTGAAGCATATTCTAAAACATCTGCACAGGAAAAGCAGATACCTGAGAATGTTATGGAATCTGAATCTGATATAGGTGAAGTTGAGCAAGACAATGTTGAAATAAATAAAGGGCCATCGACCAGAGTGCAGAAAAATTATCCTTAAGATCTCATCATTGGTGATCTTGATAAAGGAGTCAGAACCAGAAGATCAAATGAAGTTGTCTCTAATTCCTACTTTGTGTCCAAGTTTGGACCTAAAAATGTGAAGGAAGCCCTCACTGATGAATTCTGGATTGAGGCTATGCAAGAGGAACTTAATCAGTTCAAAAGAAGTGAGGTATGTGATCTAGCTCCTAGACCAGATGGCACAAATGTTATTGGAACAAAATGGATCTACAAGAACAAGTCAGATGAAAATGGAACAGTTACCAGAAACAAAGCAAGACTTGTTGCTCAAGGGTACACTCAGGTAGAAGGGTTAGACTTTGATGAAACTTTTGCTCCTGTTGCTAGGTTAGAATCCATAAGATTACTTTTGGGAGTGACTTGTATTCTGAAGTTCAAGCTGTTTCAGATGGATGTGAAAAGTGCTTTCCTAAATGGATACTTACATGAAGAGGTCTATGTTGAACAACCTAAAGGATTTACTGATCCTAGCTTTCCTAATCATGTGTACAAACTGAAGAAAGCTATGTATGGTTTGAAGCAAGCTCCCAGGGCATGGTACGAAAGACTTACAGAATTCCTAGTCAATCAAGGATAAAGAAAAGGAGGAACAAACAAGACTTTATTTGTTAAGGAGGGGAAATGGAGACTTATCATAGCACAAATCTACGTTGATGACATTGTGTTTGGTGGGATGTCGAACCAGATGGTCCAACATTTTGTCCATCAGATGCAGTCTGAATTTGAGATGAGTCTTGTGGGAGAATTAACTTACTTTCTTGGTCTTCAAGTCAAGTAGATGGAAGACACTATATTTATTTCTCAAAGTAAGTATGCAAAGAACATAGTAAAGAAGTTTGGCTTGAACAATGCTAGTCATAAGAGGACACTAGCAGCCACTCACCTAAAGTTGACAAAATATGAAAATGGCGTGGCAGTTGATCAAAGCATGTACAGAAGCATGATAGTGCCTCGAGTTATCCCAAGTCAGTTTTGACTGTTGGTGTTAGGAGTTGCCCTAACAAGTTTGAAATTCTATCAGTTTGATACCTAGAGATATAGTATAATCAACGTGCTTTGGATTATTTTGCTAAGACTTCATACAGAAACATTTTTTTGGATTATTTCACGAAAGACTGTGTTTGTTTCTTGTACAGATTTGAAAGGGAAGACGATAACAGATCGACTACTAGAATGTCAGTGTATGTAGGTATGCATCTTCTTTATATAACATGAGTATTTGATTTGAACTTGAGAAATTTATGGTTGTTGCAATTTAAAGTAGCAAAATAAAGTAGCAGTGCTAGGATCCGATCGATTGTTTGAAGAGGTAGGGAGGTCCACCTGTTTTGGCGGGAGGGTAGCTGTTGGTTTTTGCAGTGCTGCTGATCAGACTGGAGTGTTCTGTGCTGCTTCTGCCTGGCGATTTGAGCATTTGTTGCTGCAGTGCTGAGCTGTTGCGGCCAGGCAGCTTTTCTGTAGTGCACGTCTGTTGTTGCAGCGCTGTGTGTGTTCTTGCAGCGTGTTTTAGTGTTTTTGGGGTTCCTCCAAGTTTTTGCTCCCAACATTATCATTGAAATTATCATTAGTTTTCTTGCATTTACTTGGTGCTTCCGTCTTTACAATACAAAGTTTATGTTATTCTGATGGCAGCATCATGGCAGGTATTAATGGCACAAGAAGCTTGAAAGCTTGTAGTGCAAGTAACAAATCTTTGACTTGTCCAAATTCCTCCCGTATCTACAATGGAAATGATTTTGATGGGCGCTAATGTAACTTTATCTTGCTTTCTCTCCCCTTTTATTCCCATTAATATAAATATTTTACTTTACGATACGTGTTAGTGTATGAAAACCGTGTGTCCGAACCATGCTTACAGTTTCAGGTGCAGAAGCGAAAATCAACATGCTTCTATGCAAGCAACTCTATAAGACTATAACGATATGATTCGCCTATCACACCATTCTAAATGTCATTGATTAGTTTTGTTAAGATTTATTTTTGCAAAGCTAATTGTTGCCTATCTGTCTATTATTTTGGTGATGTAAACGGATTTCTAAATGCACGATATGAACTGCATATGCCTCAATCATTGCAAGAACGCAGATTTTATTCTGTAAAAAAAGAGAGTAACCGTACATAAATTTAACCAAGGAAATTTTTTTTTTTTGCGTCTGATTTATGTTCCTTGATTACTCTATCATGGATATCAAGTAGATTTTGATTTCCCCAACAAATTAGTTATGAGTTGTCTATAAATTATTTAATATGGAATTTTTTTGCAGATTTATTTATCAATAAAGTGTGAAGGCTATAGTTTGCAAAGGAAGAGCATTGAAGTGTTTTGGGAGGTGAGGCGAGGTAGATATACTATAAAGTTTCACAAACCACTGATAAATTCAGGTTCACTAAAAAAATACACTATTTTAATGGTATGCCGTGGAAAAGTAATTGATTCATATGGGATGTATGTGTAAAGTTAATTTACACAGACATAGCATATCTGTTAAACTCAAATATATTATCGAAAGAAAAATGATTTTGGCAAAATCTATAATGTGCATGTTGTACCTGAACTTGGTTTGCGTAAACATACTTAAATTGAGTTTGTGTAAGCATACTTGAATTGAGTTTGTGTAAAGTTTGTGTAGGGCTGTAGGCGTAGTTGAATCCAGTTTATGTAATGTACTTATTTGATCTAAATTTGAGTAAGATCTAGAAACCTATAATGGTGTACTTTGAACTCAGATTGTGTAAATGTACTTAACTGAGTTTATGTAAATGTACTTGAACCAAGTTTGTGTGAACGTGCACGAAATGAGTCTATGTAAGAGCATCTTCAATGAGGTCCTTACTTAACAAGGACCACTCCCCGTTAAGGATCATTGGAGGAAGAAAAAATGAGTCCCCGTTAAGGAACGAGCAACTATATAAGGACCATCTCTCTTCCGGGTAACTAACGGGTCCCACGTTTAAAAAAGTAATAAAATGTGTACTACTTGGTCCCACTTGCATAAAGAAGTAATAAAATGTGTACTACTTGGTCCCACTTGTAAAAAGGAGTAATAAGTATTTTATTTTTGTTTAATGATGTAAAGTGTCATTGGAGTCATTGAGTCCTTAATAGGTACTTTTATTAAAAAATTATAAATAAGTGATGTGTCACGTGGGGTCCATTTAAGGAGTCCTTGTTAAGGAACTATCATTGTGGGTGCTCTAAGATCTATAAAATAAGAATCTACATATGTGGATGAACTGAGTTTACATAAATATTAAACACATATGAACTGAATTTGCGTAAATTTACTTGATTCAGAAATGTACTTGAACTGAGTTTTGCGTGAACTCAATTTTAGAAAATGCAAAAATTGCAGGAAAAAAATCATACTTAAAGTTCAACGCAAAATCAACACAATCACACAATCGATAAAATGGCGTATAAAATTGCATTAATGGAACTCAAAATCACAAGAAGAAAAAAACATGAATGAAAATGAGGGTTTATGGATGTTTTTACTTTTGAAATGGGAGAAAGCATGTCTACGAAAATGGGGTGGAATGATTGCAAAAATGGAGTGAAATGGATGTGAAATGCTAAAAGAAGGAAACGAAGATGGAAGTACATAGCAATGTGGTGCACATATATAGAATGTGTAGAGGTGGAATTCTCACAAGTTTGTAATTCCTTTGTTAAAATTTGAATATATGATGGAGTCATTTGTTAAAATTTGCATATATGATGGAGAAATACTCACTCTTTAACTCTTCTCTTTACTTTAAGCATACACAAATTACATTATACACCAGATACCTTTGCTAAAGAACATTTATCATACTAAATGTATTTAGAACATTCTTTACAAGAGAAGAGAAGATTACGTAACAAATCAATGTTTTTCAAGTTTAAACTTGAGAAAGGTATATAATAATTGCAAAAATAAATTTTAAGAAAAGTTACAATTCTTTCATCTGATTATTATTTTCACTTCAACGCAACCACACAACCTCTAACCATTTAAGTTATAAAGAAAAAGTTTATTTTAATTTTTTTAAAAACTAAAATTATCGACTTTAAACTATGAATTGTATGATCTCAATCCGACAATCAATAATCATTGACTACCTAATAGAACTGAAACCTAAATTGAGTGAGAGACTTGAGAAAGAGATGAAAGTAATCAATATGGATGACTTACAAGTTACAACAATGATTTAAAGTAAAATTTGACTTCTTTTACACTCAAAAGTCTATAACAATTTATTTATTTTTATTGAAAAATGATAGTTGTACAACCATTTTGTGATTACTTTCTCTCTCGTATTAATGTTATAGATTCCCTTCAAACCATTTGTTTGGTCCAAATGGGAGATGTTAGATATGACCATTATGGAAACGAGATTGAGATAATTCGTCAATTCTTTGTCAAGGATTGGACTGTGCGACTTCATCATACTTTTCGAGAAGGTGGTATTAGTGCAGACGTTCTTGCTAAACTTGGTGCTAGAGCTACCAATAACTTAGTGGTTCTCAGCAATCATCCAATTTAGCTTCAATTAGTCCTTCTTGCAGGTGTCATGGGAGTTTCATACTCTTGTGTTTAGTCTTTATTTTCATCATTCTTTCTTCTTTTTTGTCTTATTTTTTCTCATGCAACCCAAAAAAATATTCGCGTTATATTTTTACTTTATTTCTCTATTGCATTGGTTTTCGTGTCAATAATTATTTTTTCTATGGATCTATGGGTTTTCAAATAACACATTTTTTTGGCTTAAACATGGGTCATTTGATTTTTCATGTTTGAACTTACTAATAATTCCAAACAACCAATGCAAAATATTAACCATTTAATTTTGGTCATAATCTCATTTAATTACCTATGTGACATGACAATGACGTGGCACAAGCTGACTAGACAAATGACTCGATGACTCAGCAAAATCCACCCAAAATGACCATTTTGCACTCCATACCCATATGAAAAGACAAAAGTAACCCTCCTTTCTTCCTCTCAAAAAACACCCCCTTCTTCTTCACCAATATTTGGTTGAGGTTTCAAACGTAAAACTAATTTTGTTTTCATAAAACATAACAATTAATCTAAATTGTGTGTTTGAAACACAAACAACAGCATAATCGAAAATGTTTGTCACGTTCTAACCTCGCCGTCATACTCCGCCGCCACCTCACCTCCGCCGCACGCATTCATCACAGCACCACCGGCTTGGTATGTTGTTTCGTCTTTTCAATTTCCCTTCTCTCATTCTTCTTCCTCTCTTCAAATCCAAAACCATTCACAAAACCCTCAAATTTTCATCATCCACAGCACTTGCACACTCTTCCTCAGAAACCCATTTCACAAAACCCTCAAAAATCTCATCTTTTGACCCTAACACCTTCAAAATCCTCCAAAAACTTTACCTTTATCAAAACAATCCTTCACTGGCATTCTCTTACTTCACTGAACTCAAAAACCAACGTGGGTTTTCTCAGAATATTCAAACCTATGCTTCAATAATTAAGATACTGTGTTATTGGGATTGCATTAGAAAGTTGGATTCTTTGTTTCTTGATATCATTGATCATTCTAAGAAAGACCCGTGTTTTAAAATCAATGATTTGTTTGATTCATTGTTTGAAAGTGTTGATGATGTGAATGAAGATCATTACTTGTTTAAAGCTTTTAATGGGTTTGTTAAAGCTTGTGTTAGTCGTAACATGTTTGATGAAGCTATTGATTTCTTGTTACAAACTAGGAAGAATGTTGTGATTTTTCCAAATATACGTTCTTTTAACTTTCTTATCAACCGGTTGGTTAAACATGATAAAGTCGATATGGCATTGCGTTTATTCGAGCAATTCAAGAGTTTTGGTTTGATCTTCAACTGTTTCACCTATACCATTGTCATTAAGGCGCTATGTAAGAAGGGTGATTTGGAAAACGTGGTTCGTGTGATTGATGAAATGAAGGAAGCTGGGGTGGATCATGATTCTTATTGCTATGTAACTTTTATTGAGGGGTTGTGCAAAAATAACATGTCGGGTTCGGGATATGTGGTGCTCCAAGATTGCAGAATGAGGAATGTCTATGTAGATAAATATGCCTACACCGCGATTATTCGTGGGTTTTGTAATGAAATGAAGTTAGATGAAGCAGAGAGTGTGTTTTTCGAGATGAAAAATCAAGGACTTGTTCCTGATGTGTATGTTTATTGTGCATTGGTCCATGGTTATTGTAACAGTCGCAATTTTGATAAAGCTTTAGCCATATATAAGAGCATGATTTCACAGGGTATAAAGACAAATTGTGTGATTCTTAGTTGCATCCTCCATTGCTTGGATGAGATGGGAAGGGCTTCGGAAGTGGTAGATATGTTTGAAGAATTCAAGGAATCGGGCTTGTTTCTTGACAGGAAAGCTTACAATATTGTATTTGATGCTTTGTGTAAATTGGGTAAGGTGGATGATGCAGTAGGCATGCTGGATGAGTTGAAATCTATGCAAATCGATGTAGATATGAAACACTACACAACCCTTATCAATGGATACTTTCTTCAGGGTAAACCCGACGAAGCCCAGAGTTTATTTAAAGAAATGGAGGAAAGAGGATTTAAACCCGATGTTGTTGCTTTTAATGTACTAGCCGCCGGTTTTTTTAGAAATCGTAGTGACTTTGAGGCAATGGACCTTTTAAATTATATGCAGAGTCAAGGTGTTGAGCCGAACTCTACTACACATAAGATTATCATTGAAGGTTTGTGTTCAGCAGGCAAGGTTGAAGAAGCCAGGGCATTTTTTAATTGGCTGAAAGGTGAAAGTGTTGAAATAAGTGTTGAAATCTATACTGCCATGGTTAACGGTTATTGTGAAGCTGACCTTATTGAAAAATCCCATGAACTTAAGCAAGCTGTTATGTTGCTAGGAAAAATGTTGACGATGAATATGAAACCTAGCAAAGTAATGTATTCTAAAATATTTACTGCATTGTGCTGTACGGGGAATATGGAAGGTGCTCACACTTTGTTTAATTTGTTCATCCAGACAGGATTTACACCTGATGCTGTAACTTACACAATTATGATTAATGGTTATTGTAAGCTGAATTGCTTGCCAGAGGCCCTTGAGCTCTTTATGGATATGAAAGAAAGAGGGATCAAACCTGATGTCATTACATACACAGTTATAATTAAGGGCTTGTTGAACAGCGGGCACACGGAGGGTTTGTTGAACAGAGGGCACTCGGAGATAGCCTTGCAGTTGTATAATGAAATGATTGATATGGGAATGACACCAGACACAACTTTAGGACGTTGCACTCAAAAAGCTAAGAGGCAATTTCATTAGAGCTAGTCAGTTTTATTGCTACTGCTTGGATTTGTCCCATTTATGAAAGTCTATATTGTTGATACCCAAAGGTGAAGCATAATCACATCATGTTTTGAGTATTTTTCTTTGACTTAAACTGAATCTTGGTTAATCTTTTCATGCAGATTGGAAAGAGAAGAGAGACACAAACTGATTACGACGACGTCATTGTACATAGGTATGTATCTTCTTTATACTGAATTATTAGTAAAATGATATGCAAATATGATTCGATAAGGAGCATAAGTGATAGGAATTTGAGTATTATGGGTCCTTAAATTCCACACCAAGTAGCATGGGATGTCTGGTGGAGTATTTAAGTGGCTTGGTTCTTTCTCTTTGATAGCTAGCTTTTATGGGAGGGTTCCCATGCTTGGATACTCATCATCACTTCATGAATTGGTATCAAAGCTGGTTGTTGGTGGCTCGAAAAAGGCTACCTACAGAGGGGCTGACTGGAAAGGCAGAGTAAAGCATCGCAGTGTGCAACTTCTGGGACGTCAGCTCTCTAGAGCAAAGCTGTGGTAGGGACTTGGGTAATATAGGGTGCCCAAATCCCCCATCGAGTAGTATGTGATGTTCAGTGGAGTATTTAAGTGGCTTGGTTCTTCCCCCTTGTTAGCTAGCTTTTAACGGAGGGTTCTGCGAGTGCTTGGATACTTATTAATAAGTGAGACAAATTCAAAAAGTTTTTCATGCTGCTACATGTTTGTTTTTATTTTCATGATTCTTGTTTGAACTTGAAAAGTTTATGTTTATTGCGATATAAATTTGGATGCCTTTCTTTGCTTCTTTGGATTACCTGGCAACAAACAACTTATTCTCTTGCATCTTCCATTTTCACCTTACTTGTTTCTGTGTTTTTTACTTGCCATGGCCTAATGTTTTAGTTATTTAGAAGAGGAGTATATAATAAATCCATTTCCTTTCGCCTGGTTTGGTACATTTTTCAGTGTTGCACTTCTTTTGGATAATTTAATAGTTGGTTTTGAAAATGGACGTCAGTGGTGACGCATTGTATATATGAACAATATTATTGGACCATCAACTTCATAATAAATCACTTTGCCTTGTCCCAAGACTCGTGCTTGTGGAACTGTGGACCATCAATGTGTAATTAAGGGCACAACGCCCTCCAGAAGGGCCAGAACAGCCCTAGGCGCGTCCTTCTTAGGGCGCCACCTCAGAAGGCTTCTAGAAACACCTAGGACACTCTGAACGTGACTTAGGGCCCAAGTTAATTGGGGCCTAAGTCACGGAAAACCAAGCCCAAAAAAGGCTATAAATAGCCCCCTTGAGAGCATTCTCAAGGAAGGACCTAAACAGTTGTACACCCTAGTTTTAGATATTGTATTCACTGCAAATACAATTATGAACTTGATGGTGGTATTAAATCATGTGACAACTGCTCTTCCAATTTCTGCTGATAACATCATAACGGTATCTATATCCTTTGGCCCTCTTGCATATTCATGTGACCCTATAATGCTCATTCAAGAATCACATTGTAGGTTCAAGAATCACATTGTAGGGTGCTTTTCTTTTCTCTCCTGACAAGCTAAGCTGTGTCTGCTTTCTTTAGGTTTATCCTACATCAATGGCAATGCTGCTACATACTGTTGATATTTATATTAAACGTCAAATCAATTGCAGGTAAATTTCCTGCATCTGCATTTCCTCTTTTGCTTCCAATTTTTCCTCCGTCTCCCTTCATGGATGGCTTTTAGGTCAAATCAAATCAGTGTCGGGAAAATACTTTGCTGTTCCCCTAGTTAAAAAATCTGGTGTTTTGTTAACTTTTTTGTTATAAAGTTATTATTCTGATTTTAAGTGATTTCCAAATGCCTTTTTAACTGGATATATTATATATGGTTCTTTGATCATTCCTTTTAAGTAAATACTTCTGTGACACTCATATATTGTTCTGTTAAGTATTAATGTGTTTTCTTACAAGCTTTCAAGTCACATCCCTGTTACCACATTGGAACTTGATACTAATCTCCCGTTTCTTTTTCTTTTCAGATTTTCTACGGCATTATTTTTTGTATGATGCCTGTACAGATGTATTATGCCCCAGCAAATATAGTTCTAGATATGCCATTAACGTAAAATCAGATGAAGAGTGACTGTTAGGTATCCAATGATTGGAAAACATAATAATGTTCTATTCGCTATTTGAGTAAAATTCTTTGGTAAGTTAACTTTTATTTGAGCTAGATTGTAAGCTAGTGGTAGACAGCATTGTTGATAGATCTAATAACCAATCTGAATTTGGCAATATCAGGGCTAATTGTAGAGCCTTGTTAATATTATCCAAACTTTAATATAAATTTTGTACGAAGACATGCTAATTATGTCGCCCATAGTTTAGCTTGGGTGTCAAAGTTGTATGCTTGTCACCAAGTCTTTGATTTGATTCCATCTTGTATTACTACTAGAGTGATGAATAAAATAATATAAGTTATTTTTGGTCAAAAAAACTTTTATTTGAATTCAGTTTCCCTTCCTTTTCCTACACGCATCAAAACAAGATGATGTCATATCTTATAATCATATGTCTGACACTTCTAGCTTCATATATGCTGCTTCTAATAGGTTTTTATTTGATAATTTTGATGAGATAAGTAGTCATGTATAGCTAACTGCCTGAACATGATCATGTATCCTTTGCATGAATTTGTTTCTAACAAATTGGTATTTCTACACTGCAGGTCCGTATGAAAATTGTTTCATGCTGCTAATTCCAGTTCCTTGAGCCATATTTAAGGATTTCAGTTGTAAAGCAGGGCTCAATGAATGAACATCTTATATTTCTAATATGGCATAGTCTCATCCAATACCCAACACACTCACCTGTACGCATTTATGGTAAATTACCTAGGGTCTGCACATGTTTCATTTTTTTCTTTCTAAAATCTTATTTGAATTTAGAGAGGAAAGCTAATAGTTATAAAATAAGATCTGCAGATGATACAGAAATGACTAGTACACAAGGGTCTTTATATTGATCATTAAGGCTTTCCACATGTTCAATAATTCAAATATTCCATTCACTCACTACAGGAATCTCTGCTAGCATCAATGTAAAAAAGAGACAAAAAGCAATGTGCACATCTATCGGCAATATTATCAAAATCTGTGATTTTACGATCCTATCCCCCTAGAACGAGCCAGATCATATGCGTAATCGTTTTCTGATAAGATCACAAGTGAAATCGCAACTTTAAGCGTGGAATCGTCCGATTTTACGATCTTTGGAGAATTTACTTGAAAAGATAAAATGAAGTTTTGGTTGCAGCAATTATAAATGATAAAATGATGTTTTGGCTGCAACAATTATAAAACTGAGACAGCAGTATTGGCGAGTAGCTTCCTGATACCAGTATGACTTTTATATCTATGGCAGTATCAGTCCGAGGTATGTAAATCACTCCTATTCATTTTTCCATGTTTTTATGTTTTATCAGTTACTACAAGTTCTCCTCTCCACTTTTCCTCTGCTCATACAATATATAAGTTTAATGACATCATAATGGAGAGTAGCATCATCGCAAATAAAGTCTTTGGTAATGTACGGTAGAAATACTTTTACTGCTTGATATACTCCCTCTGTATTATTATAAGCACGTTATTTGAGTTGTACATAGTTCTTAAGAAAATGATTAGTTTTGTTGATTTTAATTTTAAAACGAGTTAGTGGGGTAGTTAGGTGGATTACGATACAATAAATGAGTATATGACGATTGACGAGTTAGTGGAGTACTTAGGTGGATTGGTTTGGTTAACTTTTTTCTTGACAATAGTTTGGTTAGCTTAATGAGCTGCAATTGTGCGAAGAAAGCGCATAACATTTATCTGAAAGTATTTTTTTCATAGGAAAATGTTAGTTGCCAGAGTATATTATGCAAGACATGCTGTCATGGTTCAAAGCACACATACAACAAACTTGAGGTACCAAAAAATTGTTTTACCTTATAGTGACAATGTTTATACATATGATATTTAATGTTTATTGCTTAATATTTTTGTTGCAGTGTCAATGTTGAAAAATTGATGACGTTCTGAACAGATCAAATCATTCAAGACGACTCATACCGTTTTTTCTGCAGTGAATGTGATTTTCTTCAAAGCCAAGACTACGAAAATGGTAGTTTTAGAAAGAAATACAAGAATCATCTGGCTTCCCTTAAGTGGCAAAGAATACAAAGTTGAACTCAATACATGTAAAATATCTGTAAAGAAGATCCATCGATGATTGTTCATCACTGTATAATTATAATGATCACAATTTACGAAAGAAAAATACTCGTGATTACAACATATTATAGATTTTTTTGTCTAAACTATTTTTTCTTATTTCATGTGACATGTACGACTTCTACAAATTTCAAAGATACACGAAAAAATCAAAAGATGCCATCAAAACTTTCATACCCAAAAATAATTTCCCATTTCTAATCATCAATATACATCATTAAAGAGAAATATAACCTCAATAATTTGGATACATTAGGAAGAATCTGTCATCAAAAGTGTCTATCCAAGCTAACCAAGTGGATACAATTTGTGTGAAGGGTCTTAGAGGAGCTTCTTCCTCTCAAAGAATATTTTCAAATGCCACAGTTGCAAACCAGCAACAGACAAGCAAATAATGATTGAACAGAAAATGAAGGTAAACATCCTTTTATCAGTTTCTCTGTTAAGATCTTGCATCTCTTCCTCCCTGTATTAAGGAAATCAAAATATAACAAAAACTCATTAGAATGAGTCAAAAATTTTCTCCAATGGGTGCATAGCGTGAGGTCAAACTTTGAGAAAAAAATTGAAAACATAAAATAGAATAATGTAAGTACAAGTCATTCAAAAAGGTTGAGTACAGTATAGAAGAAATTTTGAATGACACTGTAAACATTGCTGCCAGAAGATCAAATGATGTCATAACATTTATACCTTCCGCGAAGATAAAACATCTCGTCGTGGATGAATATGACAGTGTCATGCAACCTCTGTAATTCAGATTCCATTACCTAAGGTTGAAAAAAACATAACTTTAGGAAACAAACATGATCAAATAATTAAATTTGTAAATCAGGAAATCTCTATAACAAATGTGAAAAAAAGTTCGTTTAAACTATAGAATCAGTTTACTTGTTCCTATTTATCAACTTCATTAACCAAGAAACTTTCAAGCAATTTTAAAATAACAATGACAGACGGAAATGACAGTAGCATTACATGCATTATCACACATTCAGTTTAGAAAATGCAAAATGTAAATCACTTTTAGGTCTCATTTGATGGTCAGGATAAGAGATACGTGATATGATAAACTATCATATTATGTCTTAGTTGACGTTTGATAAGCCAGCAGCATAAGATAAGGTAATCATGTGATCTTATCCTATCAGTCACGATATCACAGATGAAATTGTGGTGAATTCTTAAGACACCAAATTCCTCTGCTATTGATAACAATCATGCACATCTCGATGCTATGTCAACAAACATTACAGTACTATTCTACTAAGACTTACGTCAATCTGATCTTTTTTTGCAATCTTATACCAGTCCTTGGCAGCCACCCCAGTTCTCCACTCAAAATCAATGGTCACAGTTATCGTGGGTTTCTGATCCGCCACAGAAAAACAAGCTGTGTAGTCACCAGCTTCAGCTGTAGTAAATGCGAAATTACCAGAAGCCACACGTTCACCAAAGTGGTGTTTGTTCCCATAAGGTGAACGAAGCTGGTAACCAGACACATTATACAAAACGAATATAAAATGAGTCATTTGATGAGAAATTTGACAATGGACCACTGCAGACAAGTACTTGAAAACTGTCTGAAACTCCAAAGATAACCGACTCCAATCTCCGGAAGTAGAAGTTCACTGTCGTCCTTATTGCAACGTTTTAGAAAGCACCATGGTTGATGTCAATTTGGAAACAACAAAAGAAAATAAATATATGTGCCTCAAAACTCAACTGATATATTTTACTTTGTTTTTGACAAATCGGCAATGATAAAGTCGCCTTCTTAGTCACGAGGGCGAAGAGGACAGTAAATTTCTACTTCAAGGTCGCACCTCTGTCGTCACCGACGTTTTTGAACAATTTTCAAGTACGGGTCCAGTTAAGTACTTGCCTCATTTGATATTCAGAAAATTCAAAAGTACAAATCCAAATGAACACAAATTAACAAAAACCTTATAACAATAAGATAATAGCTAATCCATTAGACATTGAATTGTTCTTGTTCTCATACATTTTCTACCTTAAGACTTCCATAAAAGGGCACATTTTTTGGGGTTAATTCATAATATAATAACATTGATCAATAAAAATGGCACATATTCATTTTAGTCCTAAATGTGAGACACTATCACTATAGTTCTTAAATGTATTAAAATTGCAAACACATCCCCTAATACCTCTTTTATTAGTAATTTTATGGAGTTAATTGATCAACGAAAAACACATTCGAGAACTAAAATGACTATCTAAAACATATTTGAGGACCAAATTGACTAATATATAAGACACTTGTAAATGAGTTTGGAGTTTCAATATATTCAAGAACCAACGTGACAGCAAGTTGCACTTTCAGAATCAAAATGGTGGAATTAAAGTTTCCAAATTTGAAATTAAAATGCTTCCAACAAAAAACTAAAGTTTTGTGATTGAAATCTTCATTTCTGTAACACTAACACTTCTTATTGAAGGCCTGTCTGGTGTCCGACACGTGTCAGTATTTGAGACGTGTCAGACACAACACCGACACATATGATTACATTCAATTATGTCATTTTCTTAAATTACTTTCGGTCGTGTCTGGTGTCTGTATGTGTCCGTGTTTCATAGATCATCATAATTTATAAGCATACCCTGACAGTTAGCTTGTGAGAATCAGGAATCGGATAACCTTCATTGGGATTAACCACGGAGTAATTACCAACGGTCATTGCATTGCTCTTGATTTCCTCAACGATACATTTGGGATTACCAGATTTAAGATCAAACCGCATTGAATTCACAACGTTACACATCAATGCAGGGACAATAGCAATGAGAAGAAGAATTGAATTGAACATTGTGATGATGAAATGTTCTTAATTTGGATGAATAATAATTGGAAGGGTTGATTTTAGGGTTTGCTTGGGAATGAAGAAAGAGAATCAAAGAATATAATTTTTTTAAGGAAGAAACATTTTGGTCCCTTGTCATTATCTCATAGCTCAATTTATTACAAAAAATAATTTATTTACTAATGTAATCAATTTCATTTTATAGTATTAACTAAGTAAATGGACTTTACTCGGAAAAAAAATTAGGCAATTGGATTTAAATAATTAATGAGCTCAATCAAAAGATGAATTGTTCAAAAGAATTTGAAATTGAGAACAATTTTACTTACCTCAAAGTTATCAACAAAAATAATTTCATTTAATATTTCTTTTTCTATTTGGTAATAAAATAAACAAATTTAATTTTTGTTAGGAGATTATTAATTTTAGATATTATTTTATTAATTTTAGTAGAATACCCGCCTTTTTATCAAGTAATCTTTTTAAATATTTTGGAATGACTGAGACAATTGTCTTGGTAGATTTACCCTTGAACCGGCTCTAATAATGACAAGCAAGATCCTTTTAAATTGAAGATCTTGATTAATGTATATTTATAAAAAAAAATATTCATTTTCTTTTTTAAAAGTTTATATTTGGCTAACACATTCACAACAAATGCATATATACCTTCCTTTTAAAAAAATGCATATACCCATGTGGATCTCCTCCAGTAGAGTGAACGTGCATGTTGTTGGGGATGGTGTTGTAAGACCTATTTCACCACATTTTGGTAGATCGATAATTTTTAATTTAGAGTGTTTTAGTCTTTGAATTAAATAAAATTTGTGGGATTTTAGTTTTTAATTTAAAGCTATTTTACTATAAAGTGTTGGTTTTTATTCTGAGGATCAAATAATGAAGAAAATGAAGAATTTTTAAAAGTCAGAAAATCTAACCTGACTCGTGCATGGATTGTAGGATTTTCCTGGGCAGGCCAGGAAGTTGAGCATGACCCGTGCGTCCGTTGCAGTACCAAAATAATGGTTCCAAACCTTGGAATTTGCTGGTTTATGGCTTGTAACTCGAAATCAATTTTCTGCATTTTTCTTAAGCTTTTGTTCTTTACTTGCATTTTGTTTACTTTTTTTGTCTTTTATTTTATGTTCTTTACATTTCCAACAATTTACTTTTATGTCATTTATCTTTATGTCTTCATCTTTTAAGCTTTTGTCTACTATGATCATGTGTGAGTAGACTTTCCTAGTCTTAAGATCGTTCGAATAATCTAATGATGGAATTCTAATCAAACCCAAGTATAGACTCTATTTTATATGAATTTATATTCTAATCTCATTATTATTAAATTTTATATCAAATATCAAACGAAGTACGAGAGGTGAAGTTTGATATTGTTATTTAATCATATTTTACAAATAAAGGTGAATTTTGATATTAGATCAAATGAGGTTAAACAAAATAATCAAAACATGAGAATAATTTTGAGAGTTTTGAGACAATAAAGTTGCACTCAAAGGGTATTTCAAAACCAAAATTTTTAAAACCTTAGTTGTCTAGGGAATGTCTTCTTTTGCTCCTGTGTAAAAGGGTTTCAGCAGGTAAAAGAGGAATAGGTTGCAACAAGCTAGTAGTACAAACACAATTGGGATTCAAACTCTAGCTTAGGTTCTCTTTTGATAGTTGGTCATTTGTGGCTACTACTTGTTTCTCTTTCTTATGTAATTTCTGTTCTATGGCTGTATAAGGGTTCAAGCCCTCTCTTAAATTTTATTGCTTTCTTTTGCCTTATAAAAAAAAAAGTCTCAACGATGATCAACCATAAGAATATGTTTGATTTTTGTTTTGAGATACATTGATGTATTCTAAAAGGAAAAATAAAATACCAAATAGAGAAATAAAGAAATAGATTGGCAATGCCAATGATTTATCATTATTGTTATAACCACAATCCTGAGATACTTTCTAATTCCTAAATTTTAATCAATTAAACATCCCTCTTTATAAAACTATTCTCTTTGAGCCAACCTAAACTAAAAATTAAATTGAAAATCACTTAAACTCCATGTGAGATCGATAGTTTTTACTATTTGGTAGAATCGTGCACTTGCAGACCTATCATAAATACATTAGAACCTAGTCCTTTGCTACTTTGAGAGATTAACCAATTCTCAATTACCTTTTACATTTTTTGTACGTAAATTATAGCTATAGATTAACCACTTGGAGGACTCTTCATCTGGTAATTTTTCCATGTACTGGTTTTGGAGTTTGTCTTAGTTTTTGTATCTTTTTATTTATTTTTTTTAATAAGATTTACTTGGTTTGGCGCACATAATAGTTAAGTTCTTTGGATTTCCTGTTTGATACTTTGCGAGTTGCAATAAAAAAATTAACCACTTAAGCTGAATTGAGGTTCTTAAAAAAAAGCTAAACTGAAGTTTGATTTAACCTTAATTAAATTTCATTGATCAATTAAGTTCACCCACTTAATGAATCATCCTTTACCATTCGAAGATAAAGCCACAACCCTCTTCTTATGGTCACCACTAACCTATGAAACACATATACACAATATTTTTTTTTAAGTTTAGTATTCTTTTTTTTTGGCCGGGGTTTGAACCCTGAACCTTGCATATATTATGCATTGTCTTTACTAACTGAGTTAAACTCACGAAAACTTTTTTAAGTTTAGTATACAATACGATTACGAGATGTTAACAAAATCTTTACGATAAAACTAATTGGCATGTAAAATATTTGAAAGAAATGTGCATTAGTGTTTTTCATTAAATTATATGCTTGTAAATATCGCAATATACAAAAAATAGTAGTTGTGCACAAAATAGAAAATGTATAATTATCGTATAAATTGTATTCTATTTTCATTCTTATGTTAAGATATCAACGAATACATCATTAAAAAATTCAACAAATTTTATCTAACGTTGACTTGTTGAGTCTCTTCTTTCTCATTACCATCGATCATCTACAAATTTTTTTTAATAGATATGAGTATCTAATAAAATATTTTTTTAAAATTTAAAAAATTATTTTGATACTTCGCGAGTACGTACCCTTAAGTATCTACGTAGTATTAGTATATGATACAGGTATGTCTCAATGTTTGATGTATCCGGACTTCATAGCCGATAGCATATTTTATATAGATTTCCTACAATAAAAAATTATTTTATGATCACATGCACGTTTAAAGATGCAATCAAACATAGGGGTGACAAAACGGGTCTGACCCGTCGGGCTGGCCCGTTATTTTTGGCGGGCTGAGTCGAAGTTTTGAACTCGCTTTTTATAGTTGGCTCGGCTCGTCTCGTTAAAATACCGGCGGGGCACGGGGCATGGCGGGGTGGCCCGCTTAACTCGTGTTTCAATTTGTTATTTTGAGTCTTATTTTATCTTTTTGGATTTATTTTGGTTGTTAGATATATTTTGAGACATATTTTATGCTTTTGGATTTATCTTGGTTGTTGAGTTTATTTATTTTGAGACTTTTCATAATTTGATTGTTGGATTTATTTTATGATTTGTTTTATGTTGCGCATTTGCCTTATTTTGCTATTAGTTATGATGTTGAATTCGACAATTTGATAATTATCTTGTTTTTCACAAATTTACTTGCTACCTATTCTTTTACGATAAAAGCAACATATTTTTTTTTGTAACAATTAAGTCGTAAAATAAAATTTTAAAAAAAGTTTTTGTTTGGTGGGCCTGCCCGCCAACTCGCAAGCCCGCCACTAAACGGGGTGGGTTGAGATTTTGGACTCGGTCACAAAATTTGACTCGTCTCGTCTCGTGTTTAGCGAGCTTAGACGGGGCGGGCCTAAATGGGGCGGGCCGGTCCGCTTTGCCATCCCTAATCAAATATCATAGAAGAATAATTTTATTTTATTGGTAAATCAAATGTATCATCCGTCAATAATTGCATAGACTACATCATTTGTTACTCTGATTCTAAGGGCGTTGTTGATATTTTAACTAAGCCTGTAAATAAATACCATTGTTATGCATTTGTCATTGCTAACATTCTTGATCTCATGAACTTGGATTGGAAGGTGATGTTGTGTCATTCTCTCTTTTTTTTTTTTTTTTTTTTTCTTTTTTTTCTCTTTTTTTCGATTTAGTTTTTGCCAATGTACCCAAAAAAAAAAAAACAGACTTTCAAATTATTCATCAACACACACCTCATCACTTTACATGTCACGTAGCTCTATTTTTGCCACCTCGCTTAAATTCTTAGCTGTCGCAGCTAGGATTTAAGTTCTTCGTTCCCTTATTAAGCCTTTGAGCTCATTGGGAAAATTGCAAGGCAATGCCGCAATGGTTTCATTTGTTAAAAAAATGTATTTTCATCAGTTACACAAATCTTATATCACATTAGCGTGTAAATCATACAATCTTTTTTTACGAAATTAGTTAAATTTTGATTACAACTGTGTGTATAAATTTTATGATTTCAAATGGTAAGAACATGTTTATCTCTTTAAATTACACCAACAATATACTAAATATAATATAAAAATTTATCTTTTTCAATAACATCAACAATATAACATTATTAAAGAAAAATTTGTTTAGAGGTATAATTAAAATAATAAATATTATTTAACCCAATATCTCATATTTTCTTTATTGTAGTGTGGTTGTTCGTATTTAATTTATTCTAATTTAACAACTTTTTTAATTAATAATTTAAGTAATATTATAAAAAAGATAACATATTAAATAAAGTAATTTAAATGATGGGTAAAATTAAAAATAAAAAGAAAGACAACTCAAATTCATGCATTTTCTTTATATATAGTATAGATAATTGGGAACTTCTACGGTACGCCTCACAAATTGAGATGTACCAATACTCCTACTTCATAAATTTATAAATTAAGGATCATTTTATGAAATAAGTTGTTATTTGTCAATATTTTAATTTTAGAAAACACCATCTCATGAGAAAAAACACAATTTCATTGTTTATAAGAATTATATTAAATTTTTAACATTTTCTCATAAAAATAATCAATATTCTTCATTATGAGCAATAAAATTTCAAAAAAAGTAAAATTTATTTCATGGACGTTTTTGGTAAATAAGATTTAATTATTATAATTGTCAATGATAGAAAATAATTATTTTTTATTCAAAAAACAACTAATTTAATTATTAATTTAATATTTTGGTGTACCGGTACACTCAAAATATTGGATGTACCATAGAATTTACCTAGATAATTATGCAAGAAACGTTCCACTTTATTTATGAAAAAAAAGTTTCTCTATATTGTATATTCACCATTCAGCATTGAAAGTTTACTACGTTGTCTTTGACTGTTGATCACTCTTCACTAGGCATTTGATCTTATCCCTTTCAATGCCCTATCTTTTATTCACCCAATTTTGATCTATTTTGCATCTCCACAACTCAGGACCCAATCCTATTTTGCTAATCCACCATTTCAGACACAGCCCTAGAAAATCTCTTTCTCTCCTACCACTAGCTCTTTCTTCGACCGTTAAAACAATGTTAGTGACATATAACAGAAAGTCAAGTCCATTTCGGGTGCCATAATAAGAAAATATGTAGAGGTTCAGATGAGTGATAGGGCAAAAGCAATCTTGAAGGCATTAGATGTTATCTAATATATATATAGTTTATGGTTATAGTAAATGAGTTTGTCTAACATGTGCAACATTGCACATGTTAAAATAAGTAATAGTGGTAACTTTTTCTTGAAAAACAATAATTATTTATTCAAAAGTTTTATATTTAATATTAAATATACAAGTTTCAATACCAAATTTGCACATGATAAAAAAAACTTATAGTAAATATGTCAAATTGTGTTATATGCTTTAATATTCATTTTAACCTTTGCTATAAGTCTATTACTCACTTTGACTGAAAGTTACTGAATTACCAATACTGGAACATCTTTAGGCCTCATACTTGCATAGCTGCAAACACAAGCCTGGAGCCATTTTGCCATAGCTATTTTTGGTTTCTTTATAAAATCAAAAAGAAACTATAATAGAGTAGTGTATAAAAAAGATGTTTGAGTCAAAAGTTATGGTTCTAGGTATCATAAGTTTTTGCACAATATGTTTAAGGGTAACACTAACAAGTGCCCTTATGACACTTGTTATGGATTTAAAAAAGGAAATGATTTATAAATTATGTAGAAAAAGTTCTTATTTTAGGTTTTAATGTGTTGAATATACAAGTTTCAGGAAAAAAATTATTCTTTTGACTTTTAAATAAGTAACATTGGGATACTTGTTAGCATTTTCCTATGTTTAATAACAAATAAAAACAAAGGAAAATGTTAACTTGTGCCCTCAAGACACAAGTTAATGATTTAAATATAGAAAAAAAACTTATTGAAATGTGTGCATTGCATTTAATATTTAACTTTTTAATTATTTAAATGCACAAAATTTTAGAGAATGTTTCTTCTTTTAAGTTTCTTAACATGTACCCTAAGAACACAAGTTAACACTACCCAAAAACAAAACATAGAAACGATTTCTTTGTTCCCAATGACAAGTAAATTTTTAGAGAAGTCAACCCCTAAATGAAGTTAAGTTACCTAAAAAATTTAATCTCAACACTTGAACATAGGGGACAATTTAGTTTAAAAAGTATACCCTAGAGAAACCAAAAATACTATGCAAAAATAAAACAATTTCGGCTGCGCAACGAGCGGGTCTTATTATAGTTTCATTTTAGGGAGCTTCTACAGTGCAGTCAGGAAACTGATTTTTTTGAAAAAGTTAATTTTGATTTTAATGTTTGATTCATTTTTAAATTGTTGATTAGTGATTAATGATCAATAGTAATTCATCTAGTAATGCTTGCAACATCTTCGACTTACAGGTACTATTTTATCGTTGGCATCTTTAACATGCAAACATATTTGATGATATTATGTGATAGTCTTAAGTGTTACACTTAAAACAAGGTAGGATAAAATTAGATTAAGTGTAGTCTTGTTAATCTGATGAATTGATGATACTATGAGGACTAGACTTTTGATGCCACTGTACAAACAGTGGGGTGTTACTCACTACACTTTTGATGTTATAGCGTTAACTTCATCAGAAAAGTCATTTTCACGACTTTACCATAGAATTTTCCTTCATTTTATTACCAATATCTTAGAGTACAAACACATAATTGCAAGATTTTGGAATTTAAAAAAAAATAAAAAATTATTGGATACTAACACAATAACTAAATGGAATCTATGAAATGTTCTAGCAAAAGGTATATTACATATATTTTTTCCGCCAGTGCAAGAACTTATTCTTCCTTACATGACGTAAGTGTACTCTCTTGGATCTAGAACTCATACTATCATTGAGATACTTTAAATAACCTACATTTTCCATTTTTTTTGTGTGTGAATAAGGACCTACATTTTCCATTTTTGTGACGAAGGGCCAACATTTTCTATTAATGCACTTATACGACCGTTTCAAAGTACTCTTTGGGCAATCTCTAGCATATTTACAATCAAATAGAGCTGCAACAGGAAAAAATAGACAAAATAATGTTACTGAAACAAGATAAAGGATTCCAAACTACAAATAAAGAATACAATTTGAAAAGGATGAAAAAGTATATCACCATCAACATTCTTTGTAATAAGAAATAGGAAAATAAATAAAATCATAGCATACACAAACTTGAGAGATTTAGCCATCTCTCTCTCCCTCCCTCCCTCTCTATGATTTGATCACTTTTTTTATAGTGCATAAAACATATGATGTGCTAAAAACATTTAAATATTGCTAAATGTCTCTTAAGTAGATCAATATGTTATGTTTGTCTCTTGGCATATTTATTAAGAGTGTAAAGTAAACATATTTCTAATCACCAGAATTAATTAAAATTATAATTTTGATGTTCAAAGGGTAAAATAATAATAATAATAATAATAATAATAATAATAATAAACAATTGGGAAGACACCATACTTATGCATAAGTTGAGGTATTCTAGAATTTTTTTTATATATAAAATGATTTGATCACAAGAAATTAGTATACAATTTTGTACTTTAATTGACTTTATAAACATTTGCATTTACCAAAATTATTTGATTGACGCACGCAATATATATTTTACCGTTGAGCTAACTTTACTCTTAATTTATTTCAATTATTAAGATCATCATGAGCTAAATCACTTTGTGGGTTAAGAGAAAGAATCAAGTGGTACCAGGATAAAAAAAAAATATAAAAAATCAAACCACCAGGAGAAAACCTGAGAGGGACGTGTTCTAACCAAAGATACAAATTCTCTAACCAAGGACGACACATGGCACACATCACTGTACTTTTTGTACATTTTTTTCACCCAACACTCTCCACGCACCCAACATTCCACTACCCCACCATATATTTCTCCTGAGTAATTTGTCTCTTACCCTACACCTATGAAGCCCTGATACAAGATACGATACAGATACGATACTGCACCGATACGAAAAAATTTCAAAAATCAATATACGATATGTTGGGTATTTGTATTGGCTGCATTATTGCTCAAACAAATATCCTTGTTTGTGTTGTTGGAACCAATGTTCCAACATGAGTTTAGCCATCTCTATAAGATGTTGGATACGATGTTCCAACATCCTGGCACGGTTCAGTGTACCTGGGTTTATGCCTATTTGTACGCGCGCCCTTCAATGTTTAAGGAAACAATATTTTCTTATCTTATTGACCAAGCGACGCACATATCTTTACAGAATCAGCTGTGGAATATTTCTAAAATAGTATTTATATTTTAGGAAATATTTGTTATAATTTTGGACGATCCTAAAGATGTTCTGACATTTTAGGGCTTTTCATATTTGTTTCTGATTTTTGTTTTGTAGATTAGCTGAACCGATCTGCTTTGTCCTGAAGCCCAACAATAATATTTAGCCCAAGCTGCTTCAGTATATAAGGGAGACTTCAAGACCTAATTGATCATTCAAGCCGTCATACTAAAAAGTTTATATTTTTAGGGTTTTGAGTCTACATGTGCTCTACTCTTGTATTGTTTGTGATGCAAGTTTAGAACCTTTATTGTGTGCCTTTCTTGTATCGTTTGTGATACATGTTAAGGATTGTGTGTTGAGTTTGATACTCTTGTGTACTACACTGAAGTTGTGAAATAAGGTTTTAGTTGTTTGTTTGAATGTAACTTCATCTTTGAGTTTGTGTTTAGGTTTAGGTCACAGGGGCTGTGACTGACCATAGGATAGTGAGATGGGATCTCAGATCTAGGAGTTCCTAGGTTGAAGTCTAGACGGATAGGTCCTAGGTCATAAAGTGTAAACGAGGACTTTGTTGAGAGCTTTTGAATAAGGACTACACTAGTGGATTTCCTTCCTGACTTGGTAGCCCTTAGAGTAGGTATGTTTGTCACCGAACCGAGTCAACAAACTCATTGTGTTCTTTACTTTCTTGTCAAAATTCTTCTTGTTTCTTGAAGAAGGCAAACTAATTTACCGAAATTGACGCTGGGAGAATCAAAATTGAGACCTCAATATGAGAATACTCCAATGTCCCAAGCTAACACCACCAGTTTAACCCATGCGGGTTCACAAAATTATTTTTATGTTTTAATGATAACAAACTTCATTAAATTAAAGAGATCAGAGTGATTTTGATATGTGTTGCTTTCTAACATGATTTCTTTAAGTGTTTTTTACAATATGATATTACAAATGCACAAATATCCAAAGAAACATGAATCTCAACAACACCAAGTGTGAAGAAGGACTTCAGAACAATCATAAGTAGGGGCAGACCCACGTAGCCAACATCGTGAGCCAAAAAACCCTCACTTCAATTTTAATTTTTCCTACCATATATGCATGGTTAATCATTTGCTTGGCTTGTCGTTTTTGGTCCCTTACTCTTCTATGACCTATATTTATAAGTAAAATACAATATATATATATATATATATA